>Ga0207869_1000275_pt1 | contig 46560 bp, 48 predicted proteins | sample HigsolmetaAR205D_FD_184837 | JGI IMG/M metagenome (GOLD analysis project Ga0207869, IMG submission 184837) | Ionic liquid and high solid enriched microbial communities from the Joint BioEnergy Institute, USA - AR20-5-D (SPAdes) (version 2) ...
ACCATCTGCACTAAAGAAGCCACCATCCGCACGAAAAGAAGTCTCATCCGCACCAAAGAAGCCGCCATCCGCACGAAAAGAAGTCTCATCCGCACCAAACGAATCCCCATGCACACTCAATGAAGCATCAACACCACCATATCCGCCCCCAATCCCCAGCGCCATCAAAATATCCATTTTTTTCAATGAATAGCTTCACTAATGCCCGTTCAAACTGGAAAATGAAAAAACTACTCCCCTTTCCAAAAATAAAAAAATACACTCTCAAGCAACATTGAGAGTGTATTTTGCTGATGGCCACTTTTTATTTTATCTCATGGTGAAGCAGATCATTCTGCCAATTTATCCGATAAGCCAGTCCATTTTTGATGAATCGAAACACTTCATTTACCGATTAAAACTGGATGAATAGGAAAATGAATCGGAATCGACTTGCTCTTCATCCCCGCTGCTGAATTCTGAGATGCTTGATTTCGATTTGCTTGGGATGAGGCCCAAATGACTTTTCAAAATTTGTGTTGTTTCTTCCAAAGATTCTTCATCCAACATGTAATAGTAAATTCCCGTTGACATGTCGCCTTGTCCTTGCAAGGTGAGTGTATCGATTTGTGGCATGCCGCCGGAGAAATAGGTCAAGAAAGATTTCATTTCATCAAAGGTCAAGTTGGTTTTCATGTTGTCACCGATCGCCAGGATGACATCATCATATTTTGAGATAGAGGATAAAGAAAGTGCTTTATTGGCAATGGCTTTCAAAATATCCTGCTGGCGTTCGCCGCGGGCAATATCCGTATCGTGTTTGCGGGTACGGGCAAGAGCCAACGCTTCACGGCCATCCAAATGGTGGTATCCTGGTTCCAAATAGATGGAATATTTGTCATTTTCGTCTTTTTCGTAGAAGGCATATGGAATATTCACATCCAGATCAATACCGCCGAGTGCATCCACCACATCAATGAATGCGTTGAAGTTCATTCGAACATAATAATCGACCGGAATGTCAAACAGTTCTTCCACCGTTTCGATTGTTGCCGCAGTGCCGCCAAAAGCATGGGCATGGGTGATTTTATCCTCATAGCCCACTTCCGGGATGTATACATATGAATCCCGTGGGATGCTGACCAATTTCACCGTTTTTTCCTCACGATTCAACGTCATCAACATCAATGCGTCGGAACGGGAATGATCGGAACCTTGCGCGCGCACCTCACTGTCATCGACGCCGATGAACAGGATCGATATGTTGTCGCTCAATGCTTCCGCTTTTGCGTCCCTTTTCGGGGAGGACTGTCTATCCTCAATCTCTTCGTATGATTTATTCGCCGCATATTCCGCTTTCTTCGTCAAATAAATTCCATAAGCAGTTGCGCAAATCAGGAATGAAGCCGCCAAAATTGCAAATACTTTAAGTACCAAAGAAAATTTTGTCGGCCGTTTCTTTCTTTTTTCCGTTCTTTTCATAAAAACTCTCCTCTATCGTACGTAGGAATGTTGGTTTTGTTAGGCTTATTATGGCTTCAAAAATAAGAATCATCACAGGGAAATCTTATGCGAAAAGCAAAATCATTCAATCCTTTAAATTATACTACTTTGTCGAATATCAGTAAATTACAAAAAAATGACAAAGTGTTTTTTACATAAAAATACATATTTTTTGTGAAATCGCACATAAACGGATCAGGAAACCACTTTTTCAATGAAAATTTTGTCGATGCATACAATTTTTGCTTGCCCGTTTGTCAATTCCGTCATCCATTCCGTAAAGGCCTGTTCATCATCTTTCAATACATGGATGATCATATCCACATTCTCAGCATATTGTATGTCGGCTAACGTATATTTTGAATTGCGGACTTCATTCTCCACTTTGCCAAGCCAAGTGTAATCGATTGTCACTTTCATGACGTGATGCAGTCTTCTTTCCACCACTTGGGCGGCGGCAATCCCTTCCGATGTGGCTTTTCCGTATGCACGGACGAGGCCGCCTGCGCCAAGCTTGATGCCCCCAAAGTACCGTGTCACCACAACCACCGTATCTTGAAGGCCCTGTTTTTTCAGCACTTCCAACATAGGGACGCCGGCTGTTCCGCTAGGTTCCCCATCATCATTCGCTTTCTGAATTTGATTATGCTCGCCGATCAAGTAACATGAGCAATTGTGTGTTGCATTATAATGAAGTTTCTTTATTTTATTGATAAAATTAATGGCTTCCTCTTCCGTTTCAGCCCGATCCACATACGCGATAAAGCGGGATTTGGAAATGACAATTTCCTTTTCACCAAATCCTTTGACAGTTTTATAGTCCTTTCGCATTACAAATACTCCTTTATCTTCCAAAAAAACAATGTGCATGTAATGGAATTTTTTCTTAAATCTTCTTTGTAAAATGGTATAATAATGTTAAAATAATATACTCATTTAACTATTAAAACTGACTTATATAGTTTTATTATATTACACCAATTGGGTTGGGGACAAATTATGTATTTAGATGAAAAAAACAAAATTGACTTCCAATCAATTGATTTTATTTTTAATCGAATGATTGAGAACATCACCAATTCGAAAAATGATATTTTCGTCATTTGCGAACAAAGTCGCAGAACTTACGAAGAAATGAAAATTGAATTGGAACTGATCAAACAAAAATTGAAAGTCGTCATCGCGAAAAGTGATACTTTGGCCAGACAAACACAAATGGCCAAGCAACGGCTGGTGGAAGTCAGCAAGAATTTCGGCAAATATTCGGAAGAGCAAATCAGGGAGGCCTATGAATTGGCCCATGATTTGCAAATGCAGTTATCCCTGTCCGAAGCGGAAGAGAAAAGCTTGCGGGAAAAACGGGATGATCTTGAACGCCGGTTAAAAGCCCTGTACGATACGATCCAACGGGCGGATCATATTGTAAATCAAGTGAATGTCGTGTTAAATTATTTAACATCCGATCTGAAAAATGTAGGCGCCGCTTTGGAAGAAGCGAAAATCAAACATGATTTCGGCATCAAAATCATTGCAGCCCAAGAGGAAGAAAGAAAAAAATTGTCCCGGGAAATCCATGACGGCCCTGCCCAAATGATGGCGAACGTGTTGATGCGGGCGGATTTGATCGAACGAATCTATCGGGATAAAGGGATAGAAGAGGCGATGAAGGAAATTTCCGAGCTCAAAGCAACCGTTCGGGAAGCGTTGTCTGAAGTCAGAAGGATCATTTACGATTTGCGCCCGATGGCTTTGGATGATTTGGGAATTGTACCGACATTGAAAAAATATTTATCTACCATAATGGATTATAATAAAGGTGTGGACGTACATTTCCAGTCTTATAACAGCGAAATCCGTTTGCCGTCCAATTATGAAGTCGCCATATTCAGATTGGTGCAAGAATGTGTGAATAACGCTGTGAAGCATGGAAGCCCTACAGAAATTTGGGTGAAACTTGAATGGAATAAAAACCACCTAAATGTGATTGTGAAAGATAACGGCCGTGGTTTCGACATTGACGAGAAAAGGGAACATTCCTTTGGCATTATCGGCATGAGAGAGAGAGTAGAAATTTTGGACGGTTCGATGGAAATTAAAACAAAAATTGGCAGTGGTACGATTGTAATATTTAAGATACCATATCCAAATAACTAACCGAATTTAAAACAGTCAAACGGTTGAGGGGGAATGCTTTGTGACAAAAATCATCATTATCGACGATCATCAATTGTTCCGTGAAGGGGTCAAACGTATTCTGGAGTTTGAAGAGTCTTTTGAGGTTGTTGCTGAGGGGGATGACGGCAGCGATATCATCGGTTTATATAAAGAACATATGCCGGATGTAGTCTTGGTGGACATCAATATGCCAGGAAAAAATGGTGTGGAAGCGACTGCGGATTTGATTAAAGAATTCCCGGATGCAAAAGTTATCATGCTTTCCATTCACGATGATGAATCTTATGTTACACATGCATTAAAATCCGGTGCATTGGGCTATATGCTGAAAGAAATGGATGCGGATGAAATTGTGGAAGCCATCAAAGTGGTGGCCAATGGAGGTTCCTACTTGCATCCGAAAGTGACGAAAAACTTGGTGGCTGAATTCCGCCGCTTAAGCGAACATGAAAATAAAGGCAGCTTCCATCAAACAGAAGTGCGCCGTCCATTCCACTTGCTTACGAAACGTGAATGCGAAGTGTTGCAATTGTTGACGGATGGACAATCCAACCGCGCAATCGGCGAAACATTGTTCATCTCTGAGAAAACAGTGAAAAACCATGTTTCCAGCATTCTGCAAAAAATGAATGTAAACGACCGTACTCAAGCGGTAGTTACAGCAATCAAAAACGGCTGGGTGGAAGTAAGATAATTTGGTTTATGTAGGGTTGAAGATGGGATACTTGGCAGCAGGTTGCCGAGAGGAAGTAAGACATTCTACATAAGGTATGTTCAGGATCCAATTGACGATGAAACATCGTTGATTGGATTTTTTTATGCGGTGATTGATCCCGAAAAGGAGAAGCGCCCGATATCAACGTTCGACTGATTCGTCCGTTAGCATACCGTTTGAAGATTAATCCCGAAAAGGAGAAGCGCCCGATATCAACAGAAAAGATTTTTATTTTTTGCAACTAAATCGGAAGTGGTTTCGTCTTATGAACTGCGATTTCGACAAAAGCAGCCAGCAAGAGGCTGATCAGGATAGAAGATTGGGCAAATTGGTTAACTTCGACATCCATGATGCGCAAGTTCCCGGACCAAAAATCAATGCTGATAGAAATGGCAGTGGCACTTATGCTACAATATTGCGCGGGGAGGTAAGAGTAATGAAGAACTGGCTAATCTTAACAGTTGCAGCATTATTCCTGCTAACTGCTTGTAGTAATACAAATTCAAAAGAGACACCGGAAGAAACTTCATCCGAAGAAAATACGAAAGTGCAGTCAGAAGATTCAGTCGGCTTTGAAATGATTGGCGATAAATTTGTGGAAGCCGAGAATGTTCCGGCAGATGAAAAAGTGAAAATTCTCGCTGCCTTTGATGAATATATCCATTCATTTAATGCGAAAGACATCGACCGCTACGGAAACGTTCTTTCCAAACATGCAACCGGTTTTGATTATGATGAAGAAATCGAAATGGTGAAAGCAACGTTTAAAAATCATGATGTGAAGTTGGTCGAATCGGATGCGACAATCATTAAATATAGTGAAAATGAAGCACAGGTGGCGGCCAATATCGACTATCATGTGAAAGAAAATGGCACCGATGCGACACTGAATCGAACAGTGAGACAAGTGACCATCTTCGTGAAAGAAAATGACGGCTGGAAAATCACCCGGATTGTGGGCATGGAGAAATTGGATCAGTAATGGTGGATCAGGAATCATTCAATCAGTTGATTGGATGATTTTTTATTTTGGACAGGTTTGGGGGAGGGGAGGAGATCCTGGGTGAGAGGGAGTGCATCTGGGGAAGGGGAGAGATATCTGAGCGAGAGGAATGCTTATCCGCGCAAGCATGGGTTGCATCCGGGTAGGGAGGGGAGGGAGTTAGGGATGCTATCCGAGCAAGAGGGGATGTTATCCGAGCGAGAGGGAGTGCTATCAGAGAAAGAGGGAGTGCTATCCGAGCAAGATGAGGGCTTATCCGAGCAAGAGGAGGAGCTATCCGAGCAAGCAGGGGCCGCATCTGAGCTGGAGTAGGAATCATCCGCACCAAACGAGGCCGTATCCACACTAAATGAAGGAGTATCCGCACCAAACGAGGCCGTATCTGCACCAAATGAAGTATCAACCGCACCAAACGAAGCCGTATCCACACAAAATGAAGCCGTATCCGCACCAAACGAAGCCGTATCCACACAAAATAAAGCCGTATCCGCACCAAACGAAGCCGTATCCACACAAAATGAAGCCGTATCCGCACCAAACGAGGCCGTATCCACACTAAATGAAGCACCATCCGCACCAAACGAGGCCGTATCTGCACCAAATGAAGTATCAACCGCACCAAACGAAGCCGTATCCACACAAAATAAAGCCGTATCCGCACCAACCGAGGCCGTATCCACACTAAATGAAGCACCATCCGCACCAAACGAGGCCGTATCCACACAAAATAAAGTCGTATCCGCACCAAACGAGGCCCTATCTTCACCAAATGAAGTAGTATCCGCACCAAACGAGGCCGTATCCACACTAAATGAAGGAGTATCCGCACCAACCGAGGCCCTATCTGCACCAAATGAAGTATCAACCGCACCAAACGAGGCCGTATCCACACTAAATGAAGTAGTATGCGCACCAAACGAGGCCGTATCCACACTAAATGAAATAGTATCCGCACCAACCGAGGCCGTATCCACACTAAATGAAGGAGTATCCGCACCAACCGAGGCCCTATCTGCACCAAATGAAGTATCAACCGCACCAACCGAGGCCGTATCCACACTAAATGAAGTAGTATGCGCACCAAACGAGGCCGTATCCACACAAAATGAAGTAGTATCCGCACCAAAAAAAGTCGTATCCGCACCAACCGAGGCCCTATCTGCACCAAATGAAGTAGCAATCGCACCAAACGAAGCCGTATCCACACAAAATAAAGCCGTATCCGCACCAAACGAGGCCGTATCCACACAAAATGAAGTAGTATCCGCACCAACCGAGGCCGTATCCACACTAAATGAAGCACCATCCGCACCAAACGAGGCCGTATCCACACAAAATGAAGTAGTATCCGCACCAACCGAGGCCGTATCCACACTAAATGAAGTAGTATCCGCACCAAACGAGGCCGTATCCACACTAAATGAAGCACCATCCGCACCAAACGAGGCCGTATCCACACAAAATGAAGTAGTATCCGCACCAACCGAGGCCCTATCTGCACCAAATGAAGTATCAACCGCACCAAACGAAGCCGTATCCACACAAAATAAAGCACCATCCGCACCAAACCACCCCAAATGAGAAGGTATCCCCACTGAATAAAGCAGCACCAAACCAAAAAGCCCCCACCCCAAAGCACAACCTGCCACACAAATAAAAAAAGAGCGAATCATCACCATTCGCTCCAATCAAAAAGTGTGCGCAAAGCAGAGAAGCTCCGCGCCACCATCCACCTTATAACTTCGATTTATTTTTTTCCACATACTTGAACAGTTCCTGATCGGACCATTGCAATTTGTTTTGCAGCGCAATGAAAAATGCTGCCAGAATGAGCGGGCCTTCCGAATTCATTTCAAACTGCATTCCTTGGGAAGAGAGATCTTCCAACTTGTCCAAAAGATGTTCCTGTTCATCCCGATACAGTTGTTCCGCCTCTTCCACGATGCATTCCACAAACCGGAGCAATTGTCGGGACGCCAATTCTTTTCCGACACCTTCATTGATATGAAGATATGCGCATTCAAAAATCAGGGAAATTTCCTGCTCCGAAAGAAAATCAATGGAACCGAAAACCACTTTCACTTCTTCCTCCAAATCGCCAATCAACGGAAATTCCCTCTTTCTTCGTGAAAGCGCCTTCACAATGCTTGAATAATACCAATGCTGCTCCCGCTTTCCCCGATTGAACCGTTGCCAAATGGCATCCCCCATCACATCCAAATCCTCGTGAATCGTCTGCAAATTATGGAGTTTATCAGCCACAATGACTTGCAGTTCTTCCAAAGAAGCGTCTTTTATATGCTCAATTGTGTGCTGCTTTCTCACTTCCCAAGGCAAGCTTTTGTCCTGCTCGGAGGCTGATTGCACGAGATTTGCGATGCGGAGTCCGAATTCATCTTTCAATTCCTCAAATGTCGTATCTGTATCTTCCAGCGTATCATGCAAGATTCCGGCAGCAATCACTTCTTCGGAACAGTTCGCCCGCTGCAGCAACATCCCCACTGCAAAAGGGTGTGTTATGTATGGGATATCCGTCCCTTTCCGCACTTGATTTCTATGTACTTTCGCAGCAAATACAATCGCTTTGTCTACAATGTTCATTTTCACCCTCCTGTCAGTTTTAAGAATATACCAAAATTCGCTCCAATACAATTTGAGTGGTGAAATTCGGCCATGAAAAAATTCCTAGTGGAAACCTTTTCCACTATTCACAGAAAATTTATAGGATTATCGAGAATGAAATAATCAATTCACAGAAAATTTTTTCGTATTAACAAGTAAGACATCTTTTTGTATGATAGGTTCATAGGAGAGTGGAAATATGAGCATTGCAGTCGTAACAGATAGTACTGCCTAATTATCGCCCGAAGAACGTAAGCAACACAATATTTACATGATTCCATTAAGTGTCACGCTGGAAGATGGCGTTTATGAAGAGGAAGTCGAAATCCAGGCAAAGGAATTTTACGATAAAGTTCGGAATGCCAAAGTGTTTCCAAAAACTTCTCAGCCGTCCATCGGCAAATTTGTCGAGTTGTTTGAAACGCTGGCAAAAGAGTATGAGTATGATGAAATCATTTGCATCCATTTATCCAGTGGAATCAGCGGGACATATCAAAGCGCGATGCAAGCCGGAAACATGGTGGAAGGCATCAAAGTGCACGTCTTTGACAGTGAGATTTCCTGTTCGCCGCAAGGATACTATGCTTTGCAGGCGGCAAAAATGGCGGGCGAAGGGAAATCGTCCGCGGAAATTCTGGAAACTTTGGAAGCCTTGAAACGCCGGATGCGCGCTTACTTTATTGTGGATGATTTGTCCCACTTGCAACGGGGAGGAAGGCTTTCATCCGTGGCGGCCATCGTGGGCGGATTATTGCAAATCAAGCCGATTCTTCATTTTGAAAATAAAGTCATCGTTCCTTTTGAAAAAATCCGCACGAAGAAAAAGGCAATGAACCGCGTGGAGGAGCTGCTTGCACAGGATGCGGCCCAATATGATCGCATTTATGCCATGCTGATTCATGCCAATCGTGAGGAAGAAGCGCGGGAATGGATGGCGAAATTGCAGGAAAAGTTTCCAAACGTGGAATTTGCATTGAGTTATTTTGGCCCGGTAATCGGCACCCACTTGGGAGAAGGATCTTTAGGATTGGGATGGGTGCCGGAAATCAGTGAATAAAAGAAATACATGCAGCCTCTACTTGCCATAGTAGGGGCTTTTTTATTTGCTTAAGACAAATCCAGGAAAGGAGAATGCCATGAAATACATCTTAAAAAACAGTCAAGCGAAACGGTACAAAGGAATCATCGTGGAACCGGAAATCCGAGATTTCTTCATCGGGAAAATTTGGTCGAGAGAAAATCCCCCTTTTCCAAGAACGAAAATGGAACAATATATCAAGAAAAACTTTTTTAAAATAACACCTGCTATATCAATAAAACATTCCTCTTCCATATTCGCCAATAAGAAATATGTTTGCAATCGATGCCACAATGACAACCGGCATGAATTTGTGGAATTTGACTGTGCCCGATGCGGAAAAATTTGCGTTTATTGCAGACATTGCATCAACATGGGGAGGATGTGCAGCTGTACGGATCTCCTAAGTTGGAATGGGCCTGTCGGGAAATTAAATCGGCGCCACATTTTCGACTGGAGCGGCACTTTTACCGAATTGCAGCGGCAAGCTTCGGAAGAATTGCTGGAAAGTCTCAACCGGCAGAGGAATCACCTCGTCCATGCGGTTTGTGGCGCCGGGAAGACGGAGATCTTGTTTCCGGCCGTTTTTCATTGCTTGCGGAAAGGATGCAGAGTTTGTATTGCAACCCCAAGAACCGATGTTGTATTGGAATTATTTCCACGTTTTCAAAAGGTTTTCCCAAATACTATTATCCATGCTTATTATGGGGATGCCCCCAAACAAACGGGATTTGCGCAGCTGGTCATTGCAACGACCCACCAACTGTACCGTTTCGAGAAGGCGTTTGATGTTGTCATTGTGGATGAAGCGGATGCGTTTCCGTACACCTTCGATCTTTCTTTGCAAAAAGCCGTTTGGAAGGCGCGGAAGGAAGGGGCTCCCGTTGCGCTCGTCACTGCCACGCCGTCTGTCGGGATTTTGTCCAAAGTAAAAAAAGAGAATTGGGGTTATTCGTTCATCCCGAAAAGGTATCATGGCCACCCGCTCCCGGTGCCGCGTTTTGAGCCCCTTTGGTTTTATGAAAGGCAAATGATGAAAGGAAGAATCCCGAAAAAATTGGCTCAATGGACAAAAAAGCGGCTTGAGCGCGGGGAACCGTTTTTCATTTTCTTCCCGACGATTCAGCTGATGCAGAAGGCGGCACCTTCCTTTCAACATATTCACCCTGGCATTGTAAGCGTCCACGCAAATGATCCGGAGAGGAAAGAGAAAGTCATGCAACTGCGGAAGGAAGAAGTTCCCGGATTATTGACGACGACGATTTTGGAGAGGGGCGTGACAATCAAAAATGTGCAAGTGGCGGTCGTTGGGGCGGAGTCGAAGATATTCACTTCCAGCGCTTTGGTCCAAATCAGCGGCCGCGTCGGAAGGAATGCGGGATTTCCTGATGGGGAAATCGTCTTTTTCCATCATGGAATCTCCGCAGAAATGGACGCGGCCAGAAACGAAATCCTTCGATTGAACAGGGAAGCGTTCGGCGTTACGGAATGAATGGCACCGCTCCACTCAATCAGGATGGAATCAGGAAGGGCAATTAAAAATATGGAAGGGAGTTTAGAGGCAAAACCGCCTTCACCCGAAAAGAAATTCAGTCGAAAGGAGGATCCAATGAACCGTTCCGAGATAGAAAATTGCCTTCTTTGCAACTCTCCGTTAAACACCCAAATGGACTGGAAAGGGCTTTTCTTCAACCGGTTCCCAAAAACCATCTGCCATGAATGCGAAGAAAAATTTGAACGGTATAATCATGACAAAGATGAAGAAGTGTTTTCATTATATGAATATAATAAACCGATGCAAGATTATTTGCATCGATATAAGTTCATGCATGATGTGCTGCTGGCCAAAGTATTCGCGGAACCGATCCATCAGTGCCTGAAAAACAGGAAAGAAATGATTGTGCCGATTCCAATGCATCCCCAAAAATTAAAGGACCGCACTTTTGCCCATGTGGATGAATTGCTGAAGCAGGCACAAATCCCTTTCGTCCACGTCCTTGAGAAAACCACGATGGAAACGCAAGGGGGAAAAACGCGGGAGGAGCGGATGAACACGCCCCAGATTTTCCGGTTAAAAGAGAATGCCCAAATCAAAGACAGGGACATTCTCCTGGTTGACGACATTTATACGACCGGAACGACCATCCGCCATGCCAAACGGGCGCTTATGGAAGGAGGGGCCAAATCGGTAAAAGCCTTTACGTTAATCAGAGTAAGCGGTTTCCATGACCAAACAATTGACCGGTCCAGCCCCGCAAATCAAAAAATCACATCGTCGCAAGTCCCGAAAAATATTAAAAAATGGTGAACAATATTTACAAATTTAGTTACTAAATAATAGTATGAATTTAACGAAATATGACAATTTTCATTGTTGGTGTATAATGAAAACAAGGAAATCCGGCTTATACGAAGCTCATTGGAATCCGTGTTTTTGAAAGCCGTTACATGAAGAAATTCTGCTTGAGAGGGGGACCGGTCATGGGAGAAATCCGAAATTGTCCGAGTTGCGGTGAATTTTTCAACTATGTGGGAATACGGGATGTTTGCTATAAGTGCGCCCAAAAGGAAGAGGAAATGTATCAAATCGTTTACCGTTTTTTGAGAAAACGGGAAAACCGCGCTGCGACAGTGGACCGAATTGTGGAAGCCACTGGTGTCGACCGGGAATTGTTGTATAAATGGGTCCGCAAAGGCCGCCTTCATCCCGCTGTTTTTCCGAACTTGGGCTACCCTTGCGACAACTGCGGACGATTAACGACGCAAGGGAAACTTTGTGAACGTTGTACGGAAGAATTAAAAACCGACTTGCGCACGTATGAAGCCGCGAAGGAATTCAGGGAAAACATTCAGAAAAATGAACGCGCTACATATTTGGCGGATAAAGGGAAACATGCCAAAGAGAATTAATGGGTCAAAAGTTGCTCACATCACCATTATTGGTATACTGATAATGGTGCAATATGTGAGTTTTTTATTTTTTTATTTAACATTTTCGTGAACAAACCGAAATAAGAATTAGACAGGTTATGAAGGGGGCTAACTTGTGAAAATTAATCCAATCAATACGAATTCGGTAAATCCTTATACCAAACAGATTCGGAATATGAATGCTCCAAAAACAAAATCAACGAATATGGATAAAATCGAAATTTCGGATGCGGCGAAAGAATTGCAAGTGGTGTCCGACTACAGCACGGAACGCGCGGAAAAGGTCCAACGCTTGAAACAGCAGATCCAGCTTGGCCAATATAAAGTGGATCCCCACAAAGTCGCGGAAGATATGTTGAAATTTTACCGTTTGAAATAAAAGGAAAGTTGTACGGAGCTTCATTCATGAAAACGAATTTATTCAAAGGAGTCCAAAACCATGTCAGTTCAACCGATCATAACAATATTGGAAAAGCTTGAAAAAATGCATAAAAGTTTACTCGAACATGCATACAGAAAGACGGAGCTTGTGAAAAACAATGACATGGAAGAGCTGGATCAAATGTTAAAAGTTGAACAATCCCATGTGGCTGCAATCGAACAATTGGAATCCCAGCGCCAACAGAAGGTCGTGGAATATTTTCAGTCAAAAGGCATCGAAGTGTCTAGTGTTCCAACGATTACGGAGTTATTGGAAGCGGTGGAAGACGAAGAAGAGCGGCAAAAGTTAGCGGATGTTCGCAATCGATTATTGAAACTAGTTGAAAATTTAAAAATTCAAAATGATTTGAATCAGCAGCTGATTTTCAATTCGCTGCAGCTTGTGAACATCACGCTGAATATGTTGCGTCCTCATCCTGAAGAGTTCAATTATTCGGAGAAAACTGTACGCAGCGGTAATGTCTTGCGAAAGTCGATGTTCGATTCGCAGGCTTAGTTGATTAAAAAAATAATTCTTGCTTAGCGTGCAGTTAACAATACATAGAACATAGGAAATTATATGGAAGGTCTTGGCCCCTTCCCAAATCTTGAATACATATTTTAGGTAAGGAGGAGTCTATATGCGCTCCACATTTATGGGACTGGAAGCAAGTAAACGCGGTTTATATACACAACAAAGCGCATTATATACAACGGGACATAACATAGCAAATGCCAATACGGAAGGTTATTCTAGACAAAGAGTTAACATGGAGCCAACACTTGGTTATCCGGGTACAGGTTTGAATGCCCCAAAAGTTGCAGGTTTTATTGGAACGGGTGTTACAGCTAGTTCTGTACAACGGATACGTGATGCCTTTGTAGATCGGCAATATCGTCAAGAAACAAACAAATTAGGTTATTGGGAAACAAAATCCAAATCCATCAGCCAATTGGAAGATATTTTAAATGAGCCATCGGATTATGGATTGGCCAAAGCTTTAGATGGATTTTGGAATTCATTGCAAGATTTGCATATGCATCCTGAAGATGGCGGTGCTCGAACAGTAGTTGTTCAGAGAGCAATTGCCGTAGCAGATTCCTTCCATTATATTTATAACTCTATCCAACAATTGAGAGAAAATGCTGCAAATGAAATAGGAATTACATTAAGGGATATCAACTCCGTTTTGGAACAAATTGCTCATCTAAACTATCAGATTCAATCAGTGGAACCCAATGGTTACATGCCAAATGATTTATATGATGAAAGGGATAAATTACTTGATCAGCTTTCTACATACATCCCAATTGAGTTGGAATATGAAAAATCAGGAGGAAACGCTCTCGCAATTGCAGAAGGTTCTGTCAGAGTATTCTTAAAACTAAGTGGTGGAACAAAAGTGAAATTAGTGGATGGTAAGGATTTTGCACAATTGCGGAATTTCGATGAATCTACAAGTGATGGACTGACACCAACGAAGTCAGTCGAAGGATTTAAAATTGTTAGAGTTGATGAATCTGGCAATGAAACGGTCGTAGATAATAACTGGAAAGCTGACGATAAGGCCCAAATTGGTATTAATCAATTCAGCAACCTTGGAAAATTGAAATCTCTCGTTGATTCTTACGGATATGATATAAACGGAAATCAAAAAGGGCTATTCCCGGAAAACCTTGAAAAAATCAATAAATTAGCGAAAGAATTTGCAGAGGCATTTAATAGTCGCCATATATTAGGAACCGATTTGGATGGAAATAAGGGTGTAAAATTTTTTGTAACAAACAATTCTACAGATACAGAAATCACTGATTCTACAGATACAGAAATCACTGATTCTACAGATACAGAAATCACTGATTCTACAGATACAGAAATCACTGCTGGAAATATTTATGTTTCCGATACAATCATCAAATCACCAAATAAAATCGCAGCTTCGGACTCAACTCCGGGCAATGCTGAACCAGGAAACGGTAAAAATGCTTTGGCACTTGCAAATTTAAAATTCCAAACACTTGAGGGGCTTTTTGGCGTCAGCATTCAAAGCTACTTTGAAGGATTTGTTGGACAATTAGGGGTTGACGGTCAACAAGCAGAACGATTGACATATAATGCTCAAACGCTGCAACAATCCGTTTCTGAAAGAAGATCGTCCATCAGTTCCGTTTCCCTTGACGAAGAAATGACCAATATGATTGCATTCCAACAAGCCTATAACGCCAATGCTCGAATGATTACAGCAATCGATGAAACATTGGATAAAATCATCAACGGAATGGGCCGTGTTGGACTATAGTAAGAGGTGATCGAAATGCGCGTAACACAGTCGATGCTTTCTAATAATATGTTGCGAAATCTTTCTGAGAGTTACAGGAAATTAGGGAAATATCAAGATCAAATCACAACCGGAAAAAAGGTAAACCGCCCTTCTGATGATCCAGTTGTTGTGATGAAGGGGATAGGTTATCGTACAGAGCTGAACAAAGTTCAACAATTTTCTCGTAACATTGGTGAGGCCTATAACTGGCTCGATACAACAGATGATACGTTGGACAAAATCGGTTCTGCTCTTCAACGGGCAAGAGAGTTGATGGTCCAAGCATCTACTGACACACTTACTGTTGAAGAACGATTGCAAATTAATAGTGAATTGCAGCAATTAAGGGAACATATCAATGATTTAGCTAATACAAAGATTGGTAATAAATATATTTTCAGTGGCACGAAAACGACGACACCACCATTTGATAATGGATATCCTGAACCCATTGATGATGCATTTTTTAAAGGAATCGAAATTGAAGTATTCAGCGGCATACAAATTCAAATCAATACAACCCCCATCCAGTTATTAAAAGATATTGATTCGATATTTTCAGACATTAACACCTCAATGGATAAAGAAAGTGCTGGAAAGTTATCTTCTTTTTTAGAACGCATTGATAATGTAATGGATAAGATATTAACAACCCGTGCGGATATCGGTGCCCGCCAAAATCGAATCGAGTTGATGGATGAAAGATTGCAGTCCCAGGAAGTCATCGCAACGAAACAAATGTCAGAAAATGAAGATGTCGATTACGAAAAAGCGATAACGAATTTAATTACGCAGGAATCCATTCATCGAGCGGCATTATCTACAGGTGCTCGAATCGTTCAGCCTACCCTGGTCGATTTTCTGAGATAATACGAAGCGTTTGGAGACATTCCAAACGCTTTCTTTGAAAAGGGGGAGAATCCATGAATTTCCCAAAAATTCAAATTCAAACAATTGATGCCTTAATCGGTATTACAACAACGAAACCGGTCCAAAAGATTGTGCAGCCAAAAGCTGAACAGGAAATTCACCAGCCGATAGCCAAACTGTCGATTAAAACCACTCCATCCAAACTGTCCATCGATGCTTTTGAAGCAAGAGAAAGCATCGGCCACAAAAACGTCCGGGCAAGAACTGCCGAAATGGCGCAAGAAGGAAAACAAGCCGCTTTGGAAGGAACGGCCAGAAGGGCAGAAGAAGGACAGCAACTGATGCGCATCGAAAACGGAGGAAATCCCATCCGGGAGCATGCTAAAAAGCATCAAATAAAACTCTATTCAAGTTTAAATATAAAATTTATTCCACAACCTGGTACTGTCAAAATCAACTATGAACCAGCGCAGGCACATATCCAATTTGAACCCCAAAAACCGGTTCATAATGTGAAAATTCATAAACCGATTCATGAATACACACCAGGAAAAGTAAACATTGAAATGTTGCAATACCCATCAGTTAAAATTGATTGGCTTGTATAAATAGCAAGGAGTCGTTAAAAGATGATGAACATTCAAACAGCGTATATGGGTGAAATTGAAATTGATCCTGCGATGATTTTAACGTTTGAACACGGTATACCAGGATTTGAAGAAGAGAAACAATTCGTGCAAATCCCTATTGAAGAAAACAGCATGTTTCAAATCCTGCAATCCATTCAAACGAAAGAACTTGCATTCATTATTACAAGTCCTTATTTAATAACAGAAAACTATACTTTTGAAATTGATGAAGCAACCGTTCATGCCCTTGATATAAAATGTGAAAAGGAAGTCGCGGTATTTGTCATTGTGACATTGAAAGAAACATTGGAAGAATCGACAGCCAACTTAAAAGCGCCGATTGTCATTAATACCACGAACCATAAAGCAAAACAAGTCATTTTGAATGATGAAACATACGCCATCCGCCACAAACTAAATTTACAAAGTGTGAAGGGGTGAGCGTATGCTGGTACTATCGAGAAAAAAAGGTGAATCTATTTGGATTGGCGATGATATCGAAATCATCATATCTGAAGTGAAAGGAGATCAAGTAAAAATCGGCATCCGTGCACCGAAACATATTGACATCGTGCGGGGAGAACTTAGACACGCAATCTCCCAATCCAATACGGAAGCTGTTATCAAAAACCTGGATTTATTAAAAAATGAATTGAAATAAGAACATTTCCGCTTGGTTTGAATGGCTGAGCGGAATTTTTCGTGTTTGACGAAAAAACTGAATCATTTTTTATAAAAATCTATTTAAACATTTTCTTCCCCATCCGATATTAATAGTGTAAGTGAGGGAAGCAAGTTCCGGCCGGCTTGTTTCTCTTCTACATAAACAAAAAGCCCACAAGGACGTGGGGAAAACAATTCAAGGAGGAAATTCAAATGAGAATTAACCACAATATTGCGGCTCTTAACACACACCGTCAATTAGGTGTAGCAAACAACTCCCAATTAAAATCAATGGAAAAATTATCTTCAGGTCTTCGCATCAACCGTGCTGGCGATGACGCAGCTGGTTTAGCGATTTCCGAAAAAATGCGCGGACAGATTCGTGGGTTAGAGCAAGCTTCTCGAAATTCCCAGGACGCAATCTCACTCCTTCAGACGGCGGAGGGAGCTTTGAACGAAACACATGCGATTCTTCAACGTATGCGTGAATTGGCTACTCAAGCTGCGAATGACACGAATACAGCTACTGACCGTGAAGAGATTCAAAAAGAAATTAATCAATTAACGTCTGAAATTAATCGTATCGGTAATACCACTGAGTTCAACACTCAGAAATTGTTAAAGGGTGGCGCTGCATCAAATGCGGCTATTGACACTACTGGAGTAGACTATGACACTACCCAGTTAACTGCTCTAAAAATCTCCAACAACTCTTCTTTAGCAGTTGGAAATTATACTATTGAAGTTACCTCTGGTAAAACTGCTACTTCAGTAGCTGGTGGGGATGCTACCGCTGTTAATATTGACCCAGCTTCGACATTGGCAGATGGTAACTATAAGGTAAAAGTTACTTTTGATGCCACTGTAACAAACTTTAGTGCAGGAAATACCGGAGTAACGAGCGTAACCTATAATGGCACGGACGAATCTAAAATTGCAACCGGATATAGGATTGAAGTCACTCGTAATGGAGGAAATGATAACAATGTGGTAATTAAGGATGCAAGTGGTAACGTATTAGCTACTGCAACTGGTGTAGCTGATGATCAAAGTAGTGGTTTAAATATTGGCGATTTTACAATACAAGCAACATTCACCGCTACAGCAAATGACGGTACATTTGATATTACAGGTAATGGCTGGGAAGCTGAATTAGTTGATGATACTGGTGCAAGTGTAATAGGATCTAATGGTAAGGTTCAAATTAATCCTTCTGACACTGGTGTGGATTTAGGGCTTGATGTTACAGCTGATTTTGGAGCATCATTAAATAATAATAGCCAAACTACATTTACAGTAGGTACTGGATATACTGCAACAGTTAAAGATAGTAATAATACTACAGTAGCTACCCAAGTATTAACTGCAAACCAAAACGATTTAGCAATTGGTAATACAGGATTAACAATTGATACTGGTGCTACAATTTCTACGGGAACTGTATCATTTGAAGTAACTAGTGCCTATAGTGCAGGTGATACATTCGAAGCTAGCTTCCAAATTGGCGCAAATACTGGTCAAAGTTTCGGGATTGAAATAAAAGATATGCGTTCAAAAGCATTAGGAATTAGTACTGATGATAACACCACATCAACAACAGTTACAGTAGATGGGAAAAACTATACTGTGAAATGGACTCAAGCAAATGATGTCACAAACGGTACGGATAACACACCTGCTGAATATGCACTTGATGTGTCATCACACGATAATGCAACTGCAGCAATCAAAGTAATAGACGATGCAATTAATAAAGTATCTGCTGAACGTTCTAAGTTAGGTGCTTACCAAAACCGCCTAGAACACACAATCAACAACTTAGGAACTGCAGCTGAGAACTTAACAGCAGCAGAATCTCGTATTCGTGACGTTGATTATGCTTTAGCTGCATAGTGCAGTGACAAGCACAGTCGTCCTAGCTGGTAACGGTTAGGATTATGATCGGGTGAATTGCTGGAAAACCCTTAGAGCTTTTCTTACCAAAACGTAGCTGGAAACGGCAGGCGTGAAGGTTTGAAAAAAGAAAAGATTGGGCAATCAGCAGCCGAGCTCCTGTTCCGAAAGGATGGAGAAGGTTCAACGACTAGGATATACAGCCTAAAGCTTTTTGCCATGGCGATGAAATCCGTAGGTGAAACAATATTCCATCAGTATTGTGAATCCGAAGAACCCGACCCCTACTAGAATGCTAGAGGGTGAAGATATAGTCTAGTCATTTGTGAAAGCAAATGTTCGCACGATGGCGAAAGAAATGATGGAACAAACAAGAGCATCTATCTTAGCACAAGCAGCACAAGCAATGTTAGCTCAAGCCAACCAACAACCACAAGGAGTATTACAACTTCTTCGATAATCTTTAAATTTACGGAGACTCTAGTCTTACTAGGGTCTCTTTTTAAATATAAAATGCGTAAATGTTCGTTCATTGCCAATCATTGAGGTATTGTGATACTACTTCATGGAATTGTACGATTTCAGTTAATGTACCATTATAAAAATTTTCAGATTGAAATACTTCGGAGGGAGGATAGTGATGAATAAAGTTGAACAAGAACGTAAACAGTTTCTTATAGAACAGCTTCAATGGTGCAGAGAGAAGGATGCCATATTGGAAGAAATCGAAACAAAGCTTTATGAAATGAAGGAAATAGCGCATTTTGCAGCGAAATATGCACTTTCCCAATCAGAGATAGAAAAATTGAATAAACGGATAGAAGAATTGATTGGAGAGATTCATTCCCTTGAGTGCAAATTGTATACAGTTGTTCATTAACAAATTATAGATTGATAGATATATAGGCAATTTGTTTTCTTAGTCAACACGCCACTTATGCATTATCTTCAATACTTATCCACGCCACGCTAGCCGCTACCGATTTTTGAATTGTGTTAATCCTTCCCCTAGTAACAAGCTATAAAAGAAAATTCCTCTTATTCTTGCTCCCTATCTAAAGTATTTTATTTTTGATCCGATAAAAAAATTAAGAATCTTGGTTTTGGAGGAACACTTATGCGTATAGATGTTCAAAGTGCAATGGAAAAGGTGTCTTCGTTCCATATTATTGATTCGCATATTCCTAAAACAAGTGAAGGGGAAGCGGTTATACCAACTGTCCAAAATAATGATGCTTCAACAAACGTTTCTGAGGAGCAAATACAGCGCGCGATTAATTCCATCAATGAATTTATAAAAGTCAATAATCGCCAATTAAAGTACGTTTATCACGAGGAACTGGGTGAATATTTTGTTCAATTGATTAATACAGAGACGGAGGAAGTGGTGAGAGAAATTCCTCCAAAGAAATTGCTGGATGCTTATTATGAAATGCAAAAATTGGCTGGAATTATTGTGGATAAAAAAATTTAAAATATTGGAGTGGTTAAACCATGGCAACAATGAGAATCGGTGGATTAGCCTCCGGGATGGATATCGATAGTCTCGTTGAAAAACTGATGGTCGCAGAACGGGCACCATTGGATAAATTGGAACAAAAAAAGCAAACTTATGAATGGCAGCGGGATGCCTATCGAGAAATCAACACAAAACTGAAAAACTTTGATACTTATTTAGCCGATAATTTCTTTTTAAAAAATTTAAATGCAAAGACAGCCACATCATCTAATGAGAAATATGTGACCGCCGTTGCTACGAATGCCGCCACCGGAACACTGACAATTGAAAGTGTATATCAATTGGCAAAAGCCGCACGTGGTATTGGCAAACAAGTAAATGCAACCGGCACTACAACATTGGCGGAGCTTTTTAACGCTTCGGGTATCACAATGCCGGATGACAACGAACAATATATCGAAATTCGTGCGATTCAAAAAGACGGCACATTGGCGTCCAAAGCGACGAAAATCGAATATAAACGTTCGATGACCATTAATGAGTTTATTCAAAAGGTTAATAGCAGCGGCGCAGGGGTTACAGCCGTTTTTGAAAATGGCCGTTTATCCATTACTGCCAACTATACAGGTGAAGTAAAAGGCGGTAATGAAATTGTAATCGGAGAAGGTTCAGGATCTGAAATCTTCAGGGCATTCGGTTTTGATAACCCAACGAATATCGTTACTGAAAAAGGGAAGAATGCCGTTTTTCAAGTAAACGGGATTGTGACCGAGCGTTCTACAAATAGTTTCAACATTGCGGGATATTCCATCACATTAAAAGACACTTTTAATTCTGAAAAGGCGGTAAATGCCCTTCTGGTTGATGCTTTGAATGACTTCAAATTTGCAAAAGACAAATTTGATGTTGCGGAAGCCAATAAAGAGAAAGCTTCGGAAGAATTAAATTCAGCCTTCCATATTTTTAAAGAATTATATTTCAATAATAATTTTGCTTCAGAAGAAATAGAAAATATGACGGATGAAGAATTGCAAAATTTATTCTATAGCTTTTCTGAAGCACCTCAGCTCAATGAACCCATCAATCAAGAAAATGCTGTTACTTTAACATCTTCAACAAACGTGGATGATATTATTAACAGAATCAAAGAATTTGTAAAAACCTACAACGAATTAATCACCGACTTAAATAATAAGATCAATGAACCAAAATATCGAGATTATCAGCCGCTGACCACTCTTCAAAGAAAAGAAATGGAAAATAAGGAAATTGAACTTTGGGAACAAAAAGCGAAAAGCGGTTTATTGCGTGGAGACGATATTTTGCGTGAAGGTCTTACTTCTTTGCGTTCTTTAATTTATCAATCCAATCCTGCCATTTCCAATACAAAATACAATACTTTATATAGTATTGGAATTAATACTTCTAAAAACTATCTTTCTGGAGGCACATTGGAAATTGATGAGAGTAAGCTGCGTGCTGCACTGGAAGAAGATCCGGATGCCGTAGTACAGCTCTTGACAATGAATGGAGATGAAAAAGCGAAAGTAACTGTTAACGAAGAAACTAAAACGGTCGACACTAGAGGATTCTTGCGAAAAATTCGTGCGGAAATTGACAAAATCGAGTTGAAAATCGAGCAGCGTGCCGGCCGGGCAGCCATGAATGAAACCCAATATACATTAGGAAAATATTTACGCGATATTAATCAAAGAATTAAAGACTGGCAAGACCGATTAACTGGTATTGAACAACGGTATTGGACGCGGTTTACACAAATGGAAAAAATGATAAGCCAAGCGAATAGCCAGTCTTCCATGTTAATGGGACAATTTTATTCGAATTCTTAATGAATGGAGTTTATAACAATGGATATCCAACAGCAGTTACTTCAAGTTTCGGCAAAGCTGTATAAATTATTGGAATCAGTTCCTAATGGGGATGAACGGGATAAGTTTATTCAAGACATTGATCAATTGCTAGATGAACGTGGAAAGTTCATTGAATTACTTGTCCAAAAAAATATTCGGTTGGATATACAAAATAAAGACCATTTATTGCTTAAGAAATTGGATGAGGGCATCAAGAATCGATTGGAAAACGTAATGCAAGTTGTCAAACAGGATCTTAAAAATTTGCAAAAGACAAAAAAACATGAAAAACAATACATGAATCCCTATGCGAGTATACAAGTCATGGACGGCATGTATTATGATAAGAAAAAATAACCACAAAACCCAATAATATGATAAAATGGAAGTACTATAATCACAGTAATTTTTACTGTGTTATTAAAGGAGAGTCCCATATGACATTACAACATAGCGCTTATAATGCCTACAAGCAAAACAGTATCAACACTGCTTCTCCTGGGGAATTGACACTAATGCTGTACAATGGTTGCATCAAATTTTTACAATTGGCCAAAAAGGCAATCGAAGAAAAAAACATTGAAGAAAAAAATACCAATCTTCAAAAAGCCCAAAATATCATTACGGAATTAATGGTTACGCTCAACATGGAATATGAAATATCCAAACAAATTTATCCATTATATGAATACATGAATCGCCGTTTAATCGATGCAAACATTCATAATGATATTGAAAGTGTAGATGAAGTGATTGGGCTGGCAACGGAATTTCGCGACACTTGGAAAGAAGTCATTAAAACGAATCGGCAACAGCAATATCAGAATGTGCAGCAAGTGTAGTCGGAATAAGTTTACTAATCATTTGGATCTTAAAACGCCTTACACCCGAAATATAAGGTTGTAAGGCGTTTTTTATTTAATAAAGTCGCTAAGTATATTGGAGTTACGTTATTCGCTATTCAGTACTATGAATTTTTCAAGCGATAGGTACAAATATCCTCAAAGTTTAGGGTTTTTTTATTATCATTAAGGCTTTACAATAGTTAAAAAATCGTCACAAATTTTTGTAATAAATATTAATTCTTATTGTGGATATTTTCTTTTCATTAACGATATTTATAATAAGAAGAGTTTGGCAGGACTGTTAATTTGGGGGAATGAATATGTTATCTAAAAAATATAAACGCAAAGAGGCGTTTCGATTCGTTTTTAATCAACCATTAGATGCACAATTTTCTGCGCTTGTAAACGGACGTCGGATTGATAGCGAGATGCATCCATGTAAAATTATTGATATTGGTCCTCAGGGAATGAAAGTGTTTACGGACTTCGACATCTCCAAAATTTACAAACATCCCCCTGATTTATTGCAGCTCGAAATGCATTTTGTGTTGGATATTATCAAAATCCAGGCAATTGGTTACATTCGTTGGAGCCAATCTTATCGAACAGGCGTTTATTATGGGCTTCATTTTAGAAATCAACCGGCTGTCGAGGATTTGATTATCAGCGAAATGAAGCGCCGAAGAAGGAAAGAAGTAATTGATAAGAAACAAATGGAATTTTAGGGAATTTCGAAAAATTTGTCGAATTATTTAAATCATTACATAGTTTGTAGAAGGAATTTGCAAACTTATGTAGAATATAATTTACATAGGGTAAGTAAAGGAGGAGTTTACATGCTAAACTTTAACATTCGTGGTGAAAACATTGAAGTAACTCCAGCAATACGTGAATACGTTATCAACAAAGTTCAGAAAATTGAAAAATATTTCAATGAAGGAGTTAACGCTACTGCTAATGTAAACTTGAAAGTGTATAATGACAAAAAGTCAAAAGTGGAAGTAACGATTCCTTTAAAAAATTTAACGCTCCGTGCTGAAGAACGCCACGATGATATGTATGCAGGCATTGACTTGATTGTGGATAAACTGGAACGTCAAATCCGTAAACATAAAACAAAAGTCAACCGCAAGCTCCGTGACCGTGAAGGTGTAGGCGTTTACTTCGCCGGCACTTCTGTTCCAAACAATCATGAAAACGGAAAAGAAGAAGAATTTGAAATCGTTCGTACAAAACAATTTGATTTGAAACCAATGGACGAAGACGAAGCCATCCTTCAAATGAACCTGCTCGGCCATGACTTCTATATTTACACTGATGCGGAAACAAACAGCACTAACATCGTATACAGACGCAAGGACGGAAAATACGGCTTAATCGAAACAACTTAATTCTTTTCCCCAACCGAATCCAAGCTCTCTGCTGCATGTCAGCAGGGAGCTTTTTCACATTAACGATAATGCATGGGGGGGTTCAGAGAAGGGGTGTGACATGCTTTCACATAAGCTGCCGCAGTCATTACGGAGGCTCCTGAAGGTTGCGCTTCATACTTCCACACAAGCCACCGCAAAATCGTACAGCGCTCCCCTGAAGGTTGTGCCACACTGCTGCACAAGCCGCCGCAGCACGTACAGCCGCCCCTGAAGGTTGCGCTTCATACTTCCACACAAGCTGCCGCAATTTCGTACAGCCGCCCCTAAAGTTTTTGGGTTAGCCGCCCAAAATCGTATAGCATCCCCTAAAGTTTTTGGGTTAGCCCCCAAAATTCGTACAGCCCCTAAATATTATGTCTGCTCCCCCATGAAACACTTTCCCTTATCCCCGGCTTGAAATGGAGAAGTCCCCTTATCTGTTATTCTTCAAGTGATGACCAGTAGCTGCCCCCGTTCCGATGTTGCGATTCACCAAATAAATGCTTGAACCGACCAACATCATCCCGATAAACAAATTTTTCGTGATGGCTTCATCCAAAAAGATGGCACTGACGAAGACGGAGATGATCGGCACTAAAAACGTATAGGCGCCGACTTTGCTTGCTTCCCCTTCATTCATCAGTTTAAAATAAATCACTTGCCCCGCAGCCATTCCTGCCGTTCCGCCCCAAACGATGGTGCTGATCAAATCCACGTTCCAAACGATTGCATGGACGCCTTCAAAGAAGTACCCGGAAAGGAGAAGCGTTCCGCCGCCAAGGATCAATTGCATCACGACCATCCAATAGAAATCGATGCGGGTTTTTAATTTCTTGACAAAAATGACCCCGCTGGCCCAAGCAAGTGCCGTGGCAAGGGCGAGAATCACCCCGATGGCCGAGAGATGGATCATCAAGCCATCCATGCTCACCAGCACAATCCCGGTAAAGCCGAGCACCAGGCCTGCCATTTTGGCGATGGTCATCTGTTCATTCAAAAGCCACCAGGACAAAATGCCGAGCAGCACCGGCTGGATGTAGACAAGCACGGAAAACAGTCCCCCCGGCAAATACACCATCCCGACCGTTTGCAGGCCAAGGTAAAGGATATTATTTAAAATTGCCGAGATGACGTAAAACTTCCAATGTTCTTTGAACCGGATCAAATGCCGCGATTTCCACGCGAATATGAACAGGAGGATTCCCGCGATAAAGGAACGGATGCCGGCGAAGAGGAGCGGAGGCATAAATTGAACCCCATGTTTATAGATGGGCCAGCTCACACCCCAAATGATGATTAACAAGGCAAGAAGTATATAGGAAACGGATGGATTTTTCCTTTCTGACAATGGACAACCTTCTTCCGTAGCGTAGTGGCTTTGATGGGTGCCCATTAGTATATGTGGAAATTCCATGATTGGTGCCCTTTTGGAGATGCAGGCATTTGGCCTTTTCCTGCCTCCTCCATCTGACCTTATACAAATTGCCGGTTTTGAATATTTTCATCCATGCCATAAAAGAATTAAAATAAATTTAAAATTCTACTAGGGTTTGACAAAAGGAGCAAAAGTCATGACATTACCTAAAGCATGTACAGTGGCAGGAGCAGCGGCCCGCAGTGGTGCCGGCATCCAGGCGGATTTGAAAACCTTCCAGGAACTTGGGGTGTACGGGTTTACGGCCATCACGGCCATCAACGCCAAACATCCAAGCAAAGAACAAGGCTTATTCATCCAACCTTTAGATGCCATTGAAGCGCAACTTCTCATCATCAATGAACAAGAGGACATCGATGCATTGAAAACCGGCATGCTCTTTTCAAAGGAAATCATTGAATTGGTGGCAAATTGGCTGGAAACCGCTTCAATCGAAAACATCGTCGTCGATCCGGTGATGTTCGGGAAATTCGGCTCGCCACTCCTTGATTTTGATGCGATGGAAACGCTCAAAACGAAGCTGATTCCACAGGCGACCATCATTACGCCGAATATGCCGGAAGCCACTTATTTGCTCGGCGGCCAGGAAATCAACTCCATCGGGGATTTGCAGGACGCGGCAAGAGACCTTCTGCAGCTCGGTCCAAAATATGTGCTTGTGAAAGGCGGCCGTCTTGAAGGGCCGGCAGTGGACATTTTGTACGATGGGAATAAAATGATCCGATTGGAAGCCCCTCGAATTGATACCATCCATACTAATGGCGCAGGTTGTTCCTATTCGGCAGCCATCACGGCGGAACTGGCGAAAGGAAAACCGATTGAAGAAGCGGTGGCGAATGCCAAAAAGTTTGTCACAGCGGGCATCAAACGCTTCATTCCTTTCGAATATGCCCCTGGAATGATTGATCATCGCGCTTATAAGCTGTATGGGGAAGAGGAAGTGCAAATAACGGAAGTTTAATTGGTGAAAGGCAGTGTGTGTTGGTGTCCCGGCATAAACTGCTTTTCTTATTTGTGAGAATCCCCATTCCCCCAATCCATTTCCATTCATTTTCTCCCTTCCAATTTATTGTCTTTTGAGCAATAATAATTGTGGTTCATACTGTCATCTTTCTCCCGATTAAATCTGACAACTTCTTTAAAACAATGGCGCTTATTTGCACCAATATTCCACGAATGATAAAATGAAAGTTAAGACTGAATGGGAAGTGAAGATTTTCGATGGCAAATATTTTAAATAAATTATTCGATGTAAACAAAAAAGAATTGAAACGGTTGAATAAAATCGCGGATGAAGTGGATGCATTGGCTCCACAAATGGAAAAGCTTTCTGATGAAGAACTTCGCAATAAAACAGAGGAATTCAAAGCGCGTTATCAAAACGGTGAAAGTTTGGACGACTTGTTGCCTGAAGCTTTCGCTGTTTGCCGTGAAGCCGCGCGAAGAGTGCTCGGCTTGTACCCTTATCGCGTGCAAGTGATGGGTGCCGCGGTGTTGCATGACGGAAACATCGCTGAAATGAAAACCGGGGAAGGGAAAACATTGACTTCCACAATGGCTGTTTATTTGAATGCCCTTCCAGGCGAAGGTGTCCATGTGGTGACAGTCAATGAATACCTGGCAAAACGTGACGCCACAGAAATGGGCAAACTGTATGAATTTTTAGGTTTGACGGTTGGGCTCAACTTGAACAGCTTGACGAAAGAAGAAAAACGCGCGGCTTATGCAGCGGACATTACATACAGCACCAATAATGAACTTGGTTTCGACTATTTGCGCGACAACATGGTGCTTTATAAAGAGGATAAAGTGCAACGGCCATTAAACTTCGCCATTGTCGACGAGGTGGACTCCATCTTGATCGATGAAGCGAGAACACCGTTGATCATTTCCGGACATGCAGGGCGTTCCGCCAAACTTTATGTTCAGGCGAATGCTTTCGTCCGCATGCTCAAAAAAGATGAAGATTACACGTATGATGAAACGACAAAAACCGTTACACTTACGGAAAGCGGTATTACGAAAGCGGAAAAAGCGTTCGGTATCGACAACTTGTACGATTTGTCCCATGTCCGCTTGCTCCATGCCATCAACCAATCCTTGAAAGCCCATGTGGCGATGCACCGGGATGTGGACTATGTGGTGCAAGACGGGGAAGTCATCATCGTCGACAGCTTCACTGGCCGTTTGATGAAAGGACGCCGTTATTCCGACGGGCTTCATCAGGCGATTGAAGCGAAGGAAGGCGTGGAAATCCAAAACGAATCCATGACAATGGCAACGATCACCTTCCAAAACTACTTCCGTATGTACAAAAAATTGGCCGGTATGACCGGTACAGCGAAAACGGAAGAAGAGGAATTCCGCAATATCTACAATATGAACGTTGTGGTGATTCCGACAAACAAACCGGTTGCCCGTATCGACAAACCGGATCTCATTTATGCCACAATGAAAGGGAAATTTGAAGCGGTGGTCAGAGACATTGCGGAACGCCATGCCAAAGGGCAACCGGTGCTTGTGGGTACGGTGGCCATTGAAACCTCTGAAATCATTTCAGAGATGTTGAAAAAACATAAAATTCCGCATAACGTATTGAATGCGAAAAACCATGAACGGGAAGCGGAAATTATCGCCCAAGCCGGACAAAAAGGCGCCGTGACCATCGCGACCAACATGGCCGGCCGTGGTACGGACATCAAGCTCGGCGAAGGGGTTAAAGAGCTTGGCGGACTTGCGGTCATCGGGACAGAACGCCACGAATCCAGACGTATTGACAACCAGTTGCGCGGTCGTTCCGGACGTCAGGGGGATCCTGGGGTATCCCAATTCTATTTGTCCCTTGAAGATGATTTGATGCGCCGCTTCGGTTCCGACAGCATGAAAGCCATGATGACGAAATTGGGGATGGACGATTCCCAGCCGATCCAGTCAAGAATGGTGTCCAAAGCGGTGGAATCCGCCCAAAAACGCGTGGAAGGCAACAACTTCGATGCCCGTAAACGTTTGTTGCAATACGATGAAGTGTTGCGCCAACAACGGGAAGTGATTTACAAAGAGCGGAACGCGGTGTTGGAATCCGAAAACATGCGCGAACTGGTGGAAAACATGATCCGCGAATCCATCGAAAACATGGTGCATACGCATACGGCAGGCAATAAAGATGACTGGAACTTCAAGGCGATGGAAGATTATATCAAAGCCAATCTCCTCGATGAAGGCGAGATTACGGTGAACGATCTTCAAGATAAATCCCCTGAAGAAATGATCGAGTTCATTTACGATAAAGTGATTGAACGCTATAACGAAAAAGAACAAGAATTGACGCCTGAGCGCATGCGCGAGTTCGAGAAAGTCATCTTGCTCCGTTCCATCGATACGAAATGGATTGACCATATCGACGCAATGGACCAATTGCGTCAAGGTATCCACCTCCGCGCTTATGGACAAACAGATCCGTTGCGTGAGTATGAGCAAGAAGGTTTCGCGATGTTTGAAGATATGGTTGCCGCCATCCGCGAAGACGTGACAAGATATGCGATGAAAGCACAAATCCGCAGCAACTTGGAACGTGAAGAAGTGGCAAAAGGACAAGCGGTGAATCCGAAAGAAGACGGCGAAAAGCCGAAACGCCAACCAATCCGCAAAAAACAGGAAATCGGAAGAAATGACCCATGTCCATGCGGCAGCGGCAAAAAATATAAAAACTGCCATGGCGCAATATCCTAATGTGATTTTGCATAAGATGGGTTTGTGAAATTCAGGTTTTACGTACAATGGTATTTATCCAAAACCGTTGTCATCTTTCCGATGGCGCGGTTTTGTTTCGTGAGGATGTGCATGGCGGCGGGATGCCGCTATTGTTCCTATTCAAAATCAAATGGATAAATGGAGGAACTTTTATGGAATTATCAGATGTGAGAAACACGTTGGAAAATACAGCCGAAAAATTGGCGGATTTCAGGGGGTCTCTTTGACTTAGAAAACAAAGAAGCCCGCATTCAAGAGTTGGAAGAAATCATGATGATGCCGGATTTCTGGGATGATCAAAACAAAGCCCAAAGCATCATTAATGAAGTCAATAGTTTAAAATCCATCGTGAATGAACTGAATGATTTATCTTCCACTCAAGAAAATTTGGAAATGACCCTTGAACTGTTGAAAGAAGAGCCGGATGAAGATTTGCAGGCAGAGCTCGTCCAGGAGTTGAAAGAGTTCGAGGAAAGATTGGAAAACTTTGAGTTGCAGCTTTTATTAAGCGAACCATATGATAAAAACAATGCCATCCTGGAGCTTCACCCGGGAGCAGGCGGTACGGAATCCCAGGACTGGGCTTCCATGCTTCTCCGCATGTATACGCGTTGGGCGGAAAAACATGGCTTCAAAGTGGAGACGCTGGATTATCTTCCTGGGGATGAGGCCGGAATCAAATCGGTGACATTGCTCATTAAAGGCCATAACGCATACGGTTACTTGAAGGCGGAAAAAGGGGTGCATCGCCTCGTGCGCATTTCGCCTTTCGATGCAAACGGCCGCCGTCATACTTCTTTCGTTTCTTGCGAAGTGATGCCTGAGTTCAATAATGAAATTGAAATCGAAATCCGTCCGGAAGATTTGAAAATCGATACGTACCGTTCCACTGGTGCAGGCGGCCAGCACGTCAACACGACGGATTCCGCTGTCCGCATCACCCACATCCCGACAGGCATTGTGGTGTCTTGCCAGGCGGAACGTTCCCAAATCAAAAACCGTGAAAAAGCGATGAACATGTTGAAAGCGAAATTGTATCAATTGGAAATTGAAAAGCAGGAGCAAGAATTGGCCGCACTCCGCGGGGAGCAAAAGGAAATCGGTTGGGGCTCCCAAATCCGTTCATATGTGTTCCATCCATATTCCATGGTAAAAGACCACCGCACGAATGTGGAGACCGGAAACGTCCAAGCGGTGATGGATGGCGAGATTGACATGTTTATTAATGCGTATTTGCGCTCCCAAATCGCATCGAAAAAATAATGGATGGTTGAAAGCGTGCAGAATCAATAGATGGTTCTGCACGTTTTTTGTTTGAATAGGAGCCAATTTTGGCGAAGCACATTGAAAGATGTTATTTGTGCAAGTGGTGATGGGATTTGAGGTGCTATCCGAGCAAGCAGAGGTGCTATCCGAGCAAGCAGAGGAGTTATCCGGGCAAGTCGAGGAGTTATCCGGGCAAGTCGAGGTTTTATCCAAGCAAGCAGGATAGTTATCTGAACAAGTGAATATGCATTGGCAGGAGTTGAGAGTGAATCTGCACGAAACGCTCCCCCATAAATGCCCATCATCCCCCAATCCCCCTTTATCCCCACTAAATAAACCATCATCTAACCCCATTTAGGCAGCATCCACACCAATAATGGATTTTATCCCCACAAAGTGGCCTCCCATAGTTCAAAACCGCACCCTCCATTTAAAAAAGAAAAAAGCTGCCAAAAAGTCGATATCAATCCACTTTCAGGCAGCCATTTCATATGAACACGGAGCCCACCCTTTTTACAGGGGGAAGATTGGGTGAGCTCCGAATCACACCCTCTTCAGAAAGTTATGTATTTTGATCAAATTGGCTTCTCCCCAACAAATCCACAATTGCATTTTTCATGGAATATGTTCTATAATAGAAATAGAACATTTGTTCCTATCCAAAGATTTTTATCAGGGAGGAATTTGTATGGCGCACATCCCGATTGAAGCTGTGCCGTATTTGGAATCAGCCATTTATTTGCCGATGTTGCTCATCGTGTTGGAAAAAGATTATGAACTTATAGAGAAAGGTCCGTTTAAATTAAAGCGGCCGTATGTACACTTGATTGAAGAAGCCAAAAAGTTGGCCGAGAAAGATTTGCAAAACACCAAATCCTATTTGAAAAAGAATTCTTTAAAGGTCGTTCAAGGGAAAAGGGACGACCTGTTCACAGAATACCTGTTTTATTACAAGCAGGTTTCCGAAGTCAGAAGGTATTCCAATATCCGGTTGCGAAATCGTGTTGAGGAATTGTTGAATGATTATTTGTCATCATCCGGGTCATCCAGAAAATCCAGTTCCCTTTGAAAAAGCTTTCTCTGTTTTAACGCATATTTTAGAAGCATTGTGGCACATGCGTATTGTGCGCAGAAAGAAGTGTAGTGGATGGGCAATTCGATTTCCACTTCATTTTTTAAAGTGATGATGGTGCCATCTTTGCCTTTTCGGATGTTAATAATCGCATGTTGCGCAATCCAAATATTTTTTGAAGAAGAGGGTGATAGGACCGGTAAAAAGACGTATGGTTGATCATAAGACAAAACGATTGGAACTTTATGTTTCCCCTTCCCCAAAAACCTTTTTGAAAAGTCCATAGACGCTTTGTAAGTGGTGCCCAGCTTTCTGAAAGTGTCATTGAGGAGTTTCAGCGGTTTCTTATCGATGTAAAAAATTTCGAATTTGTCATAGACCCGTGAACAAGATTTGCCGTTATACTCGACAGGTTCTACGACATACGTATTAGGAGTAATGTAATACCAATCGAAATCTTTCAAATCAGCCATTTTTTTCACCCTTTCTAAAAATATGGTAATTTGGTAGTTCTAATATCATAATAATAGGAAAGTGCTAGAAAATCAATACAAATTTTTGAAAATACAGAATAAACTGAAAAACGATATTTCAACCCGTTTTTGCGACCAAAATCAAAATTTCGGCATTCCATTTCGCATAATGATGCGGAAAATCAAAAAGTGAATTCATGCACATATATGCTTTTTTACACATAATAAAAAGGAAAAAGAAAGTAGAAATGACTAAAATTATACTGCAAGAGTTTTATTTTTCTAAAAATATTGAAAATTCACACCCGATTTTTTATAATAGAAAAAAGGAATCGGGGTGATATCGATGGATAAAAATAATTTTTACGCAAACTTCTCTAGTGCAGCAGGGTCAAATCCAGCAGTAAACGATTCTGAAAAATTGTTGAACGAAATTTACGTAGACTTGTTCTTGAACCGATTACAAAGATTACATCGGATTGAACAATTAAGGGATTTCATCGATCAGGCGTTGGATGAAAGAAATGAAGAAGCGTTCCATAAATATGCGAAGGAATTGAATGAGTTGCAGGAGTCACTGAACTGAGCCACCACTATCCATATAAAAAAAGCCGCCTTTTGCACAAGCTTATACAAGCATGCAAAAGGCGGCATTTTTTGTGCCTGTAAACACGTTTTTCAGAATGTACGTTCGCGAAATGAATGATATTTACAGTAGGATATGCTAAAATATTCATACGACATATTGGGAAAGGACGAGTGAAATATGGCCGATACTTTTGAATTGCACGCTCCCTATCAGCCGAGTGGCGATCAGCCAAAAGCGATTGCCCAGCTTGTTCAAGGCATCCGGGAAGGCAAAAAGCATCAAACGCTGCTCGGTGCGACAGGAACGGGGAAAACCTTCACCATTTCGAACGTCATCCAGGAAGTCAATAAACCGACGTTGGTCATTGCCCATAACAAGACCCTCGCCGGACAATTATACAGCGAATTCAAACAGTTTTTCCCAAACAATGCAGTGGAATATTTCGTCAGCTACTACGACTACTATCAACCGGAAGCGTATGTGCCGCAATCGGATACATACATCGAAAAGGATGCCAGCATCAACGACGAGATTGATAAACTGCGCCACTCCGCCACAAGCGCATTGTTTGAAAGAAGAGACGTCATCATTGTGGCATCCGTTTCCTGCATTTACGGTTTAGGGGATCCGGACGAGTACCGCGAGATGGTGGTGTCCATCCGAAAAGGGATGGAAATCGAGCGGAATCAGCTGCTCCGCCGGTTAGTGGACATCCAGTACGAAAGAAATGATGTGAACTTCCAGCGTGGTACGTTCCGGGTGCGCGGGGACGTAGTGGAAATCTTCCCGGCTTCCCGGGATGAACATTGTATCCGCATCGAATTTTTCGGGGATGAAGTGGACCGCATCCGGGAAGTGGATGCATTGACCGGAGAAATCATCGGGGACCGCAATCACGTCGCCATCTACCCGGCTTCCCACTTCGTTACAAGAGAAGACAAAATGAAAAAGGCCATTGAAAACATCGAGAAAGAGTTGGAAGAACAACTGGAAAAATTCAGGGCGGAAGGAAAACTCTTGGAAGCGCAACGTTTGGAACAGCGCACAAAATACGACTTGGAAATGATGCGGGAAATGGGCTACTGCTCCGGCATTGAAAACTATTCCCGCCACTTGACATTACGGGAACCGGGAGCCACTCCGTACACGTTGCTGGATTATTTCCCGGATGATTTCTTGATTGTTGTGGATGAAAGCCACGTGACATTGCCGCAAATCCGGGGCATGTATAACGGCGACCAGGCCCGGAAACAAGTGTTGGTGGATTACGGTTTCCGATTGCCTTCAGCCCTTGACAACCGCCCGTTGAAATTTGAGGAATTTGAACAGCATATCCATCAAGCCATTTATGTATCCGCAACGCCTGGACCTTATGAGAAAGAGCATTGTCCGGAAATGATTGAACAAATCATCCGGCCGACGGGACTGCTTGATCCGACGGTTGACGTCCGTCCAATTGAAGGCCAAATTGATGATTTGGTGGATGAAATTCAAAAACGGACGAAGAAAAATGAACGGGTGCTTGTGACCACATTGACGAAAAAAATGGCGGAAGATTTGACGGATTATTTGAAGGAAATGGGCATCAAAGTGGCCTATCTTCACTCTGAAATCAAAACCCTTGAGCGGATCGAAATCATTCGCGAATTGAGAAAAGGGACTTATGATGTGCTTGTCGGCATCAACTTGCTGCGGGAAGGATTGGATATTCCGGAAGTATCATTGATCGCCATCCTGGATGCGGATAAAGAAGGGTTCCTGCGCTCGGAAACATCCTTGATCCAAACGATTGGGCGCGCAGCCCGGAACGCCAATGGCCATGTCATCATGTATGCCGATACCATCACGGATTCGATGAGAAAAGCCATTGAAGAAACGAAACGCCGCCGTTCCATTCAGGAAGCTTATAATAAGGAACATGGCATCACACCAAAAACGATCCGAAAAGAAATTCCGGAACTGATCCGCGCAACCCATGCGGCGGAAGAGGAAGAAAAATATATTACAAAAGTGACAAAAGGCAAGAAATTGACGAAATCCGAATTGGAAAAATTAATTGAAGCATTGGAGAAAGAAATGAAAGAAGCTGCCAAGGCGCTGGACTTCGAACGGGCAGCGGAATTGCGGGATACCATTTTTGAATTGAAATCAGAGATGTGACAGAATGGTCCGGTCAAAAAGAACAAGGGGGAAGGGAAATCCCCCGCTACTCGAAAACAGAAAGGTGACGAATGTGGAAAATAAGCAAATCGTCGTGCGAGGTGCACGTTCCCATAACTTGAAAAATATTGATGTAACGATTCCCCGGGACAAGCTTGTCGTGTTGACGGGCCTTTCCGGTTCCGGGAAATCTTCTTTGGCCTTTGATACGATTTACGCGGAAGGGCAACGTAGATATGTGGAGTCTTTGTCCAGCTATGCCCGCCAGTTTTTGGGACAAATGGACAAGCCGGATGTGGATTCCATAGAAGGGTTGTCCCCGGCGATTTCCATCGACCAGAAAACGACAAGCCGCAACCCCCGTTCAACGGTGGGGACGGTAACGGAAATTTACGACTACTTGCGCTTGTTGTTTGCCCGCATCGGGAAGCCGGTCTGCCCGACCCATGGAATTGAAATTACATCCCAAACGATTGAACAAATGGTGGACCGCATTATGGAATATCCGGAGCGGACAAAGGTGCAGCTGTTGGCGCCGGTGGTTTCCGGGAAAAAGGGAACGCATGCGAAGCTTTTGGAAGATTTGAAAAAACAGGGCTATGTCCGTGTCCGCGTCGATGGGGAACTGCGTGACTTGGATGATAACATTGAACTGGATAAAAATAAAAAGCACAACATCGAAGTGGTGGTGGACCGCATCATCATCAAAGAAGGCGTTGAAGCGCGGTTGAGCGATTCGTTGGAGACGGCGCTGAAACTTGCCGATGGACGGGTCGTCGTGGATGTGATGGAGCATGAGGAATTGTTGTTCAGCGAGCACCATGCGTGTCTCATCTGCGGATTTTCCATTGGAGAACTGGAACCGCGCATGTTCTCCTTCAACAGTCCATTCGGGGCATGTCCGGAGTGCGATGGACTTGGCTCCAAATTAAAAGTGGACATCGATTTGGTGATTCCTGATTGGAATAAAACCCTTGAAGAAAATGCCATCGCGCCATGGGAACCGACAAGCTCCCAATACTACCCGCAGTTGCTGAAAGCGGTGTGCAGCCATTACAACATTCCGATGGACGTGCCGGTATCCCAATTGCCGAAGGAACAATTGGACATCATTTTATATGGTTCGAACGGGGAAAAAATCCATTTCTATTACGAAAGCGAATATGGCAGCGTCCACAATAAAGATATTGTCTTTGAAGGCGTCGTGCACAACATCGAACGCCGCTACCGGGATTCCACATCCGATTGGGTGCGGGAGACGATGGAAAAATTCATGACGGAGCAGAAATGTTCAACCTGCAAGGGGCAACGGTTAAAACCGGAAAGCCTCGCCGTCAAAATTGACGGAAAAAATATTTCGGAAGTGACGGATTTATCCGTTGCGGAACTGTATCAATACTTTTCCGATATTCAATTATCGGATAAGGACATGCAAATCGCCCGTTTGATTTTGAAAGAAATCAAGGACCGCCTGGAGTTTTTATTGAATGTCGGTTTGGAATATTTGACATTGAGCCGCACAGCCGGAACGTTATCCGGGGGAGAAGCCCAGCGCATCCGTTTGGCGACCCAAATCGGCTCACGGCTCACAGGGGTATTGTATGTGCTGGACGAGCCATCAATCGGATTGCATCAGCGGGATAATGACAAATTGATCCATACGTTGCAACAAATGCGGGATCTTGGCAATACGTTGCTTGTGGTGGAACATGATGAAGATACGATGCTTGCGGCGGATTATTTGATCGATGTCGGTCCCGGAGCCGGTTCCCGCGGCGGGGAAATAGTGGCAGCCGGAACGCCGGAAGAAGTGATGAATAATGAAAAATCCATCACAGGGCAATATTTGAGCGGCAAGAAATTCATCCCACTGCCCCGCGACCGGAAAAAACCGGATGGCCGTAAAATTACGATTAAAGGCGCCGCGGAAAATAATCTGAAAAACATCAAAGTGGACATTCCATTGGGCATGTTTGTGGCGGTGACCGGTGTATCCGGCTCCGGAAAATCCACATTGGTGAATGAGATTTTATACAAAAAACTGGCCCATGAATTGAATGGGGCAAGAACAAAACCGGGGAAACATAAGGAAATCACCGGCCTTGAACATTTGGACAAAGTGATCGACATCGACCAGTCGCCAATCGGACGCACGCCCCGTTCCAACCCGGCCACATATACAGGCGTATTTGATGACATCCGCGAAGTGTTTGCTTCAACGAATGAAGCGAAAGTGCGCGGCTATAAGAAAGGCCGATTCAGCTTCAACATCAAAGGCGGACGGTGCGAAGCCTGCTCCGGCGATGGCATCATCAAAATCGAAATGCACTTCTTGCCGGATGTGTACGTTCCATGTGAAGTCTGCCATGGAAAACGGTACAACCGCGAAACGTTGGAAGTGAAATACAAAGGCAAAAACATTGCCGATGTATTGGATATGACCATTGAAGAAGCGACGGAGTTTTTTGAAAACATTCCAAAAATCCACCGGAAGCTTCAAACATTGGTGGATGTCGGGCTCGGTTATATGAAATTGGGACAGCCTGCCACAACCTTGTCCGGTGGGGAAGCGCAGCGGGTGAAGCTGGCTTCTGAATTGCATCGCCGCTCAACAGGAAAATCTTTCTATATCTTGGACGAGCCGACGACCGGACTTCATACGGACGACATTGCAAGACTGCTTTCGGTGTTGCAGCGCCTGGTGGAAAATGGTGACACAGTGCTTGTGATTGAGCATAACTTGGACGTGATCAAAACGGTGGATTATATTATCGACTTGGGTCCGGAAGGCGGGGACAAAGGCGGCACGGTGGTCGCGACAGGCACGCCTGAAGAAGTGGCCGAGCATGAGAATTCGTATACCGGCCGCTACTTGAAACCGATTTTGGAACGGGATCGCAAACGGATGGAAAAGCTGTTGGCCCAAGCCGCGGATAAGTAAGCAATAGGAAATAGTAGCACGCAGGACAGTGCTACTATTTTTTATTTGTATAAAAGAAAAATATTTATTTTGAAGATGCACTCATTTCGGGAAGGTGAAATTTTTCCCCTAGGCGATTATTCTTCCAAATGTGGCGATAAAATTCATCCCCTTGGCGAAAAAATATTCCACTTCGGCGATGATCGCATTGAAGAAGGGAAATGTTTTCTTTTCCCAAACACCCCATCAAACTGACATGGTCTTATTATTAATAATTGACACTTTTATAGATGTCAATCTTCTGCTAATGTAATGATAAATTTCATTGCGCTAAAGGGGATGAAGAATATGCAAAATTCAAGGACAAAGACCGTTGATTTGGTCATCCATGCGATGTTGATTGCCCTTGTTTTCATATCCACCGTATTTTTGAATATTAAATTGCCGATTGCTTCAAATGGCGGGTTGGTTCATCTGGGAACGGCGATGCTATTTATTGCATCCATTTTATTTGGCCCCAAAAAAGGAGCGATTGCAGGGGCGGTTGGAATGGGGTTATTTGATCTTGTTGGCGGCTGGCTTGTATGGGCGCCAATTACGATTATATCCAGAGCATTACAAGGATATATTGTCGGAAAAATCGCTTGGTCAAAGGGAAGCCAAGGGGAAAGCCTTCCGAAAAACATTTTTGCGATGATTGTATCCGTTCCTGTGATGATTGGTGTATATTACATCGGGGAAGCCATCATGTTTTCAAGTTTGATTATTCCACTGGCTTCAATTCCAGGGGATCTGGTGCAAAACGCGATCGGAATGATGATTGCCATCCCGGTTTGCCTCGTACTGAAAAAAATTCCGTACATTGCATCCTTCGCTCGATAAAAATGTGCTAGATTCCGTTTACATCCATCTTATATTTCTAAAATTCGGAGGAATAGGTTCACTTAACCTATTTATTCATCAATAAAGTTGCCGATCCCGGTTAGAGAAGGGAGATCGGCGGCTTTTTTTTATTTGTTGATAAATCATAAACGGAACTGAACGGCTCAAAAGCTTTCAATCCAATTGTCACATCATCCGTCACCACATGGGTTAGTCTTAGAAAGAAATTGTAGACAAACCATTAGAAGATCGGGATAAAAAATTAAGATTAAATTAAGATTTATATCGCTTTAACTTAAGAATTTTCCGCTAGCATAAAAGATGGAATACAGAATTTTGGGGGAATCTTAAATGAAAAAATTTTTAAACATGGCTTATTGGATTGTTTTAGTATTTTATTCGTATCTGCTGGTTGATACGGTATTTTTGGCAAGAGATGTCCGCCGAAGCATTAACATCGTTCCCTTTGACATGATTTCCGAACAAGGATTTACGATAAATGTATGGGGAAATGTCTTGATGTTTATTCCATTGGGAGTCTACTTTGCAGACAATATGAAACAGTTCCGTTTTTGGAAAGTGTTAGGGGGAATCATTGGTACAAGCTTGGCCATTGAAGTGCTGCAATATATTTTTAAATGTGGGGCAAGTGATATCGATGATTTAATATTAAATACCATCGGTGGCTTGCTGGGAATATTTATTTATCTGTTATTGAAAAGCATATCCAAATCAAAAGAGCAGGTACATATCGCCGTTTCCATCCTGTCCATTATAGTGGGCGTTCCCGTGATTTTATTGGTGATCATCATTTTTGCCTATAACCATTAAAGAATATGGTTTTCCGAAAAACCGAATGAAAATGTCAAATTTTTGCCCCATCATCGATCCTTTGAACCGTATGCCGTCACCGAAAATGGTTCATAATAATCCAATGTATTCTTAACATAAAATTGAAAACTTTGTAATTTTGATAAAACAGGAAACTTTTTTGGGAATTCTAACGTATATGATGATATAGAACTATGAGGGAGGCAGTAAATATGGATAATGAACGCAAACGGATTATCAAATTAGTTGAAGAAGGAGCCATCTCTGCGGAAGAAGCGATCACTTTGCTTGAAGCGCTCAATAAAAAGCAAAGTTCCACAACGACCGAATCTCAATCCAACGCAGTTCCATTGCCACCAACAAACGAACAGTCATCCCACCAAGAGCAGCAATCCGAGTCGAAAAAAACAACAGGCTTTGAAGATATTTTTGGAAAAAACTTTAACAACAAAGAATTCAGTAAAAAAATGGACGAGATCGTGAATGAAGTGAAAGAAGACTTGACGGAATTCTCCAAAAGCATGATGGGCGTCATCGGTACCGCTTTCAAAAAATTGAAAGAATTGGACATTGAATTTCCTTTGAGTAATCCAAAAGTGGAATTTGAAAAGCAATATTCCTTTAACGGCGATGAAGTGAGAGGCATCCAAATCGAAATTCCAAACGGGAAAGTGGAAGCGGTACGCTCCGATTCCAATGAGCTGAAAGTCGTGGCGAAAGTCAAAACATTTGCCATCGACAATGATGAGGATAAGACGATTGCCGAATTTGAGCGGGATTTTGTCCGATTTAATGATGGCAAATTGGAATTGAAATGCCCATCCAAGTTGACGCAAGTGAATGTGCAACTTTCCATTCCGGAAAAACAGTATGATATTGTGTTGATGAAGCTGTTGAACGGCGGCGTGTCCATTGACGGTGTGAATGCGAAACTCGTAAAATTGCGCACGTACAACGGACCAATCAAATATGCGGTTGGCCAATTTGAAAATGCGGATGTGGAATCCGGCAATGGCCCGATTGAAATTGTGCATGTAAAAGGGGAAGATTTGGAAGTTCAAACGGTGAATGGACGAATCTATATAGATGGAGAACTCAGAGAAGTGGAAGCGGAATCGGCAAACGGCGCGGTCATTGTTACAACAAATGATAAAAACGCGCGGAAAGTGAAAGCTCAAACGGTTGCCGGCGCTGTGGAGCTGTACGTTCCGAAAAACGTTTCCATCAACGGTACCGCATCGACCAATGTAGGAAAAATCGACCTCGGCCTGCAAGATGTGGTGACACGTACGGTGGAAGATCAATTCTTCGCCAAAACGATGCACTTCGATAAAATCATCGAAAATGCCCCAGTATTAAAATTGACAGGCGAATCCCGCACAGGAAGCATCATTATCCGATATACGACATTAGGTCAGGAATCCTGATATTTTCAGGGTTCCCGACCCTTCTTTTATTCATTAGCCCCAATTTTAGCCCCACTTGCTTTCAAACTGTCGCTAAAAATGCTTATTAAAGCATCGCTTGAATCCTTTGTAAGATGACCATAAATACGATTGATCATATCGACCGTATTTCCAAGACGTTCAGCTATCGCTTTTACATTGGTATTGCGATTCAATAGGATGGTTGCATGGGTATGCCTTAAACCATGGATTGTGATTGTATTAATCCCCGTCTTTTTTGTGATTTTTTTTAATGCTTTGTTAAGACGGACTTCACTAATGGGAATTGCCCCATCTTCGGAAATGAAAACAAGTTGATTGTCTTTTAATTTAATCCCGTATTTAAACAACAATTGTTTACACCAGACTTTATATTTCTTTAATTGTTCAATTATAATCGGATCCACAAGGATTGTACGGTAACTATTATTGGTTTTCGGTTTTCTTATACCGTTTCTATCCCGTGTATACTCGATTGTAATGGTCTGTTTATCAAAATCGATATTTTTCCAATGCAGCCCCATTAACTCTCCTTTTCTCATTCCTGTATAGGCAAGAACCAGGAGTGCGGAGTAATTCGTTATAGATTCATGTTCTTTAGCGTAGTCGAGTAAAATATTCAATTCTTTTTCGGTTAAATAGTTGTCACGAATTATTTCTTCTTCATCGGGTATTGACACATTAACAAATCGGTTGCGAGGTAATATCTCATCTTCTACCGCGGCATTAATTGCTATTCTAAAAATTGAATGCCATGTTTTGACTGAATTAGGTTTAAATTTTTCGATAAGTTTATTGATAAATACTCTTTGATAAGTAGCACGATCTAATTTTTGCAATTTATAATTTCCTATCATCGGTTTTAAACGGTTTTCAATTGCATTTTTCCGTATAGCTTGAGTGGTTGGTGCCCACTTGATATAATTGGATTCATACCAATTATCAAGCCATTGGGCGACAGTCATATTTTCATAATCAAACTGTTTTGTATCCCCACGCAGCGTTAAGGCCTTTACTTCTATAAGGGCTTTGATTGCTGCTTTTTCTGTTTTAAATCCACTTTTTTTCTTTTCACGACGTTTCCCTGATGGATTATGATACTTGTGTCGAAACATCCATAATTTTTCGCCCTTAGCGTTGAAATAGTAATACAATTCGTGTTCTTTTGGATGCTTATATAGCTTTACCATTGCACCTCATTCCTTTCTTGCTTTGGCGAGCGTGTGTATAGGAATGGGTGAGAATTATCTTAGAATCTCTTTAATTGCATTTAATATTTTTTCTTTCTGGTCATCATTAATAAACTTACCGTTGAGGTTGATTTTATTACTTAAATATAACAAATTTTGGAGGTTAAAAAATTCTATTTCTGATTGTTCATCGTCTTTTTTGTAAGGCATTATAAATGTTATTTTATTACCATTTATAATGTAATTTTTCTCAAACTTAGAAGAATTAATATTTATCAAATAATCGTCTTCATCTTCTTTATAAACCTCTTCACCGTTTGCGCTTAATTTATTCAATTGTTCAATAAACCGCTTTTTGTAATTCTTTGTAGCTTGAATTGTTTCAACTAGATCCAATCTTTCAGATTGGTCGCTTGCTTTTATGAGATTAGAATATAGGTATTTCAATAGATTATTCATGTAACCAATTGGATCGGGAGGGTTATCTGTTCCCAAAAAATCCTCCATTTCTTTTTTAGGGGTTTTTAAATTTAAAGTTGAAAAATACCAAGGATCAACATCAAATGCTTTAGCTAAAAGATATAATTCGTATACAGAAGGGTTAGTATCCAAATCATTTTCGAAATGCTCAAGTCGATTTTTGTTTAAATAAATAGGTGTTCCGTAGTCAAAATTAACACTTTTCCTCTCTAAATCCTCTAAAGTCCATTTGTTTTCTTCTCTAAGCTGCTTAATAGTTTGGCCAAATGTCTTAATATATCCAGCTTTAACCATTAAATCAGTTAATGGAATATCTAAAATAGTTGATAATTTCTGAATTACTTCAGGAGAAGGATTATTCTTTCTGTTATTTTCTAAATGAGATATGTAACCTTGAGATACTCCTACTAATTTAGCTAATTGAGTTGTTGTTAGACCTTTCTTTTTCCGTGCCCCTCTTATTATCTCACCTAAAGAATCCATTGTTTTCCCTCCTTTCTAATATTTTGTTAGCTACCTTATAAAAATAATACTGAAAGTAATAAAATGTTGCAAATTATTTTTAAATGGTATAAATTAATACCAACAGTAATAATACCGATGGTATTATTTTGGGAGGTGAAGTTATGGAAAAAATAACTTTATCTGTTAGCGAAGTAGCTGAATTAATTGGTGTTAGTGTAACAACGATTTACACGATGGTTAGACAGAATGAAATACCAAATAAACGAGTACGAGGAAGAATTGTCTTCCATCGCGGAACAATCGAAAAATGGTTAGCTACACCTACAATGCAATAAAGGGGTGAAAAAATGACCGCAATCAAGATTGAAGTAGATGAAAAGTTAATCCAAGAGCAAATCCAAAAAAAGTTGGATGAAGCTATACAAGGTCAGATGTGGTTTGTAAGTGCAGATACCATTTGTAAGTTATGTGATATTTCAAAGAGGTTTGCAGAAGATGAAATTTTTTGTGATCCGCAAATGAAGGTTATTGAAATCCGAAAAAATCGCAAACGATGGTATCCGGCGCAAAAGGCTTATGAAGTAATAAGCGAGATTTTATCAGAATGTTAAAAATTATTGGCGAGCGTGTGCATAGGTGATGATTTTGCCCAAAAAAGGGGGTGAAGCTGTTAAGGAGGGGACGGCATGAATCGTGACTCGCAAGGTGTTTGGGTTCCAATAGAGATATGGGAAATTGAAGAATTGGGCTGGACCGAAAAATTATTATTGGCACTTGTTTTGCATTTAGACAATGACGAAGGATGTTTTGCATCAAATGAATATCTTGCAAAAAGGTTACTTGTTAGCAAGGACCGCATAACACGAATGGTAAGTGGGTTGAAGCAGAAAGGCTATATCACTGTAGATTTAATTTATAAAGAAGGTACCAAAGCGGTAGAAAAACGAGTTATTAAAGTGGTTGAAAGGTATCGGTATAAATACCGAGAGGGTATCGGCGAAAACACCGAGAGGGTACCGGTGAAAACACCGAGGATAATAAAAAGATTAATAAAAAGCTTAATAAAAAGGTTAATTCTAATATATATAACCAGCAAATCGAGTTGTTTAATCAGTGGTGGGATTTATATGACAAAAAAATAGATAGAAAAAAATGTGAAATGAGATTTTTAAAGATTCTAGAGAGTCATAGCTTTGAGGAAATCATGGAAGGCACAAAGCGTTATCTTGATCATTTAAAAGCAACGAAAACAGAAAAGCAATATCAAAAGTATCCATACACCTTTTTGAACGGAGAGAACTGGAAGGATGAATTTAAAATACCACCAAAACAAATAAAAGGAGGCGAATGGTATGGAGGCAATCAGCAAGGTCCTAAACAACCAAGAAGCATCTATGAAAAACTTATTCCAAATTCCAGCAGATAAAGAGTTTAAGTTTGCACCGGAAAGAGAATATCAATGTCCGAAGTGCAAAGATGTGGGCTATATCCTTGAAATTCGAGAGAAACCATACGTGAAGGATGGGGAAACACTCCAATTCCCTTATGAATACGCAATTTGGTGCGATTGCAGAAATGGAGCCATTGCCAAAAGTTTATTTGAAACCAGTGGAATTACCCCGGAATTCCAGGAGAAAACAATCAAGAATTTTAAAACGCAAGGGTTGGATCCGATTATCGCGAAAATGCGCGATACAGCGGTCAATTACTATATTAACTTCGAAAGAATTGAGAAAACGCAAAGGAATAGCATAGCATTGTTGGGGCAAAGTGGTATTGGAAAGACTCATTTGCTGATGGCTTTGTGTAACAACATGATTACTAACAAACGAAAATCGGTAAAGTATTTCCCTTATGTGGAAGGTTTTGACGAATTGCGATCGGATTTGGATAACCTTGAAAACAATTTAAATGTTCTAAAAAACGTTGACGTTTTGTTTATAGATGATGCTTTTAAACCTGTTTCTAAGCAAACAAAAGACGGTCAGCGTATCAAAGTGCCATCTGCTAGTGAATGGGAAATCAAACAAATGTATTCAATCATTAACTACCGACACTTTCATCATAAACCAATTTTCATCTCAAGTGAACTAGATTTTCCTGGAATAATGGAACTTGATGAGGCCTTAGGCAGCAGAATATTCGAGATGTGCAAGGATTTTTATGTGCATGTCGAAAAGAATCCACATTTGAATTATCGTTTAATATCTTAACGCTTAAAAGTTCATAGAAGGCCTTGGAATCGATTCTACCAAATGAATGATATTTTCATAGAGTTTTGACTTTAAAACGGTTCAGGGCTTTCCTAAAAAGCAATAGGGGGGAGAAAAATGGGCAAGGTAATTCCTTTTCCGCAAAAAGATCAGTATGTAATTAAAATTATCCGAACTGATGAGTATATAGAAATTTCCCGAAAGTTTGAGGAATTTCTTATGGCATTGCCTTTGACTGAGCAACAGTTAAGAAAAATTGGCGAATTTTTAAGCGAACAAGTAAGAGCAGCGGAGCATGGCGCTTTTACTCAGGGGTTTGGTATGGGATATCAATTTGCAATAGATAATTCCAATAACTCATAGAACCTCACAAAACCTGACTCGTGCGTTGGGATTATTTAATATCACGATAATCAGGTATGTTGCGAGGCATGTTACAAAACAACTCAATTCCAACACAAGGGTGCAACCTTCTGTGCAACCTTACAAAACGAAACTCGGAAGGTTGCATGATGGGATATGATGGCACAAATCGACGAAAATGGAGTGATTTAAAGTGGACAAGATAACGGTTTCGCATGGCATCACATTTGGAACAGCTTTAGCGATTGCTATCTCCTGGAGTTTGCATAAATCCATTTTGTGGGCTTGTATACACGATTTTTTTGGTTGGTTTTATGTTATCTATTATGCGTTAACACGTTAGGTTGCATGTTAAGAATGCTTGAAAGAGTTCAGAACTTGACAAAACTTGACTCTTATCATTGCACACATTTTCAAAACAAACACAAAATAAACGAATAAACACATTGAACTCATTTGCAATATGGCCATTAGCGTTACTAAATAACGTTACTAAATGGCACTTTCAAAGGTTACATGAAGGTTGCAAAAGGGTTGCTGTAACCGTCAAGTAGAATTAAACAATTTTCCACAAATAATTTTAAACAGTTTTCTACAATTAAGATTCAACAGTTTGCTAAATTAAAATAATACCTTT
>Ga0207869_1000291_pt1 | contig 45299 bp, 43 predicted proteins | sample HigsolmetaAR205D_FD_184837 | JGI IMG/M metagenome (GOLD analysis project Ga0207869, IMG submission 184837) | Ionic liquid and high solid enriched microbial communities from the Joint BioEnergy Institute, USA - AR20-5-D (SPAdes) (version 2) ...
ATGTTGTCTGGACAACTTCATTCTAACCGAGGGTTTTTGATATGGCTCTCTTATTTTTTTAAAGAGACTCCATTTTTACACAATTATACGGACTCAACTATACACGTCGTGATCATCGCGGTAACCGACTCGAATAGAACCCGAGGTTCCTCGCTATACATGGACACACTATCGAAAAGCCTTGTAATACTAAGGATTTGGGATCCGCACTGTATAGCGAGGATTCCTCAAAAATTAAAATACCACCCTCAACAGGTGGTATCCTCGCATACGTATGGTGGAGGCGGGGGGATAATCGGAATCCTCCCTTTCCTTTTGCCTCGCTTCGCTCGGCTTCTTCGCGGTCGGATTCCGAGCGGCCTCTCTCCGCTTACGCTCCGTTCGGCCTTCGAACCCTCCGTCCGTTCGGACTTGCGAGTCCTAATCCTCTTCCTCCGGTACATAAAAAAATGCACCCCTTGAGGGTGCATTTTTTTATGTATGGTGGAGGCGGGGGGATTCGAACCCCCGTCCGAAAATAGCGACACATGAGCATCTCCGAGCGCAGTCGCTTTATAAAGTTTCGGTAATCAACCTGCGAAGCGACACGCCAGTTGAATACCTAGCCTGATTGTTCTTCTTCCTTTGGCTCCAGGCGGAAGCCTCCGGCGTAGCCCGTTACAAGTGAGCCCTAATCACGCCACACGGGCCGATGGAGTGTTAGAGCCTCGCTGGTAATTAGGCAGCGAGAGAAAGTTGTTTGTTGCCAGTTATTGGCTTTTGCGTTGATGACGAGGTCCGCAACCCCCCGGCTCGCTTCTCATGCTCTACTATCCCCGTCGAATCCAGAACGCCCCCAGGATGTGAAGAAGAAGCTGAAAAAAGTCCAGGCGATGAGAAGCTGCATGAGTTCCACACCCAGACTTCATTGATCACTGTTCACCGTATTCTTACTATAGCACAAGCAACCGGCCGTTCGCAATGCGGGATGGTTGCCAGGCCTGCCAGCGCAAGCCAGACGTTCTTACACCTTTTGCCGCTCCCGCAGCGCACGCTCCACTTCACGGGCAGCGTCCCTCTTCTTCATGTCTTCGCGCTTGTCGTAAATTTTCTTCCCTTTGACCAGCGCCAGTTCCACCTTGGCCCAGCCGCCCTTCAAATAGATGCTCAGCGGGACGAGCGAGTAGCCTTTTTCCCGGACCAGATTTCTCAATTTGAGGATTTCCCTGCGGTGCAGCAAAAGCTTGCGCGTGCGTTCCGGTTGGTGGTTAAAGCGGTTTCCCTGTTCGTACGGGCTGATGTGCATGTTGTACAGCAGCACCTCCCCGTTTTCCACCCGGGCGAAGCTGTCCTTCAGCTGGACGCGGGAGGCACGCACCGATTTGATCTCCGTTCCCGTCAGAGCGATGCCCGCCTCATATACCTCCTCGATGTGGTAATCATGGCGCGCTTTTCGGTTTTGGGCAACAGTTTTAACGCCTGTCTTCGGCTTGGACATGGAGATCCCCTCGCATCCTGTACATTCTGCACCAATAGTACCAGTTAGTCTAGCAAATTTTTTGCGCCGCTGCAATAGACACAATCCGCATTACCCGGCAACGGCGCCATGTTTCTTTCTTTGCTCACCTGCTGCTTGCTTCCATGCCCCGCTCAGCGGCGTTTCCGTCTGGCCGAACGCGCCACGAGCCTGCGCTTTTGCTTCCTGGCGCGCACGATGTCCTCCCAAAAGGCTTTCTTGCGTTCCACCGCCTGATCTTCGCCGAATTCATTCATCACGGCGAGAAGTTCCGGTTCCTCCGCCTCTGCGGGGAGATTTTCGTGTTTGCCCTTGGCTTCCTTTGCCCGCCGCGCTTTTTGCTTTTTCCTCAGTTCAGCCGGATGCAGCTTCTCCTTCTTTTTGCCTGCCCGCTCCTGCTTGCCGCGTCCCGCTCCTTTCCGTTTCCGTCCGTACCCTTCAATCACTCTGGGCGCGCTCTCCCGGCTGCCGCGGAAACCGGCCTTGGTCATGCCGACAATTTCAAAGTCGATGGTTCGCTCTTCCACATTGACATTGGAAACGCGCACCTGCACGACATCCCCGATGCGGAACTGTTTGCCGGTTCGCTCCCCGATCAGCGCGTACATTTTTTCGTGGTAGTGGTAATAGTCGTCGGTCAGGTAGCTGATATGCACCAGCCCTTCGACCGTGTTGGGCAACTCGACAAAGAGCCCGAATGCGGTAACGCCCGATATGACCCCCTCGAACTCCTCGCCGATGTGCTCCAGCATGTACTCGGCCTTCTTCAGGGCATCCGTCTCGCGTTCCGCGTCCACCGCCACCCGTTCCCGCTGCGAAGCGTGCTCGGCGATGACCGGAAGCTGCTCCTGCCAGTAGGCCAGCCGTTTTTCCGACAACTGCTCGCCGAACTCCAGCCATTCGCGGATGCGCCGGTGGACGATCAGGTCGGGGTAGCGGCGAATCGGCGAGGTAAAATGGGTGTAAAAATCCGTGGACAACCCGTAATGACCCAGACTTTCCGCGTCATAGCGCGCTTGCTTCATCGAGCGCAGCATCACGGTGCTGATGATGATCTCCTCCGGCTTCCCCTTCACCTCTTCCAGCAATTGCTGCAGGGCCCGGGGATGGACGTGGTTGCCTTTTCCCCGGATGGAGTAGCCGAAGTTGGTGACGAACTCCATAAAGTCCCGCAGCTTTTCCGGGTTGGGTTCTTCGTGGACCCGGTAAATAAACGGCTGCTTCAGCCAATGAAAATGTTCCGCCACCGTTTCGTTGGCGACCAGCATGAATTCCTCGATAATCTGTTCCGCAATGGACCGGGTGCGAAAGCCGATTTCCGTCGGCGTGCCCATCTCATCCACGTAAATCTTCGCTTCCCGGAAGTCAAAATCGATGGCGCCGCGCCGCATCCGTTTGCTCCGCAGCTTGCGCGCCAGCTGCTCCATGTCCCGGAACATGGGAACCAATTCGCTGTACTTCTCGATCAGCGCCTCGTCATTGTCTTCCAAGATGCTTCGCACATCGGCATAGGTCATCCGCTCGTTGGTGCGAATCACGCTGGGAAACAGGTCGTATTTGACCACGTTCCCCTCGCTGTCCAACTCCATGTCGCAAGTGATCGCCAGCCGGTCCACCTTCGGATTGAGGCTGCAAATGCCGTTGGACAGCCGGTGGGGCAGCATCGGGATGACCCGGTCCACCAGGTAGACGCTCGTGCCCCGGCGGTACGCTTCCTGGTCGATCGGGGAATTTTCCTTGACGTAGTAGCTGACATCGGCGATGTGAACGCCGAGCCGCATGTTCCCATTGGGCAGACGCTCCAACGATACCGCATCGTCCAGGTCCTTGGCATCGGCGCCGTCGATGGTCACCATCATCCGTTCCCGCAGGTCGCGGCGTCCCTTGATCTCCTCTTCGGAAATCTCGTCCGGAATGGCTTCCGCCTGCGCCAGCACTTCTTCCGGAAACGACTCCGGCAGGCCAAACTTGCGGATGATGGACAAGATATCCACCCCGGGGTCGTTTTTGTGCCCCAGGATTTCCACCACTTCTCCCTCGGGATTTACCCGACCTTCCGGGTAGCGGACGATCCGGACCACCACCTTGTGTCCGTCCACCGCCCCGTTGTAGGCTTCCTTCGGGATGAAAATATCCTTGCCCAGCCGTTTCTCATCCGGGATGACAAAAGCGTAGTAGGTCTCGTCCTGAAACGTCCCTACCACTTCGCTGATCCCTCTCTCTACAATGCGGATAATCCGCCCTTCCAGGCGATTGCCGCCCGCTTCCTTCTCAACACGGACCAGCACCGTATCACCGTGCATCGCTCCGTTCATGTCGTTGGCATGCACGTATATGTCATCCATTTCCGGCTGTTCTGCAATGACGAAGCCAAATCCCTTGGGATGGCACTGCAGGCGGCCGCGAACCAGGTTCATCTTCTCCGGAACGCCGAAGCGGTTGGTCCGCGTCCGCACAATCTCTCCCTTCTCTTCCAACAGGTTCAGCGTCTTGACCAATTCCTTGAAGGCATCTGCATCCTGCAGGCCAAACGCTTCCTCCAATTCCCTGACTGTCATCGGGTGGTATGCCTTTTCCCGCATAAACGCCAGGATTTCCTGTTCCTTCATTCACGCACCTCCTGATTGAAGTGGGTTCTCCTCGCTCAATCCCATCCCCATCTTTCTTTTTCGTATTTTCTTCTTCGTATGTAGTATTCACCGCGTGTCATCCGCGCAATCCGCGCAATCGAAAAAGACAGCAAGTTTCAACTTGCTGTCTTCGTTCAATCATGTATTACGCTCCCGCTTTCAGGAAATAACCGAGCAAAACGGCCAAAATCATGAATGCAACAGCAAATACGACGGTGAGTTTCCCCAACAGCGCGTCGATCCCCCGGGCTTTCGTCTTGCCCATCAACTGTTCCGCACCGCCGCCAATGGCTCCGGAAAGACCGGCACTTTTTCCGGATTGCAACAGCACGACAGCAATCAGCCCAATGCATACGATCACAAGCAGAATCTTGACAAGCAATATCATGTTTATTTCACCTCGAAACGAATTCCCCAAACAAACACTGCTTCATCCACTGTAACATATTTAGAATGCAACGGCAACCCGCCTGCCAGATTCCTTTTTCCGCAAATTTCCGCAAACTGGGCACGAAAATCCGGCGGCAAACGGGCCATGCGAATAGAAAAAGGGCAGGAAGCAGAGAATGGGAGTGGAAAATGTGTACTTTCTTTGTCCGTTTGCTGGTTGCCTTGCATACGTCCAAATTTTGCCTTAAAATTTCACTTGTACCTTTATCACTTGCCTTGGGGGGTTCTTGTCACATGGCTGGGTCGAACAAACAGGACATGAATCAAAACGACGTAGTTGATTCCGCGAAAGGCTTTTTTGCCTCGTTCGGCATTTTGTTTCTTGTATTTTTGATTGCACTCGTAGGATCCATCTATTTCCCGCCGACCCATGGAGAGCAAGCCGAAGGTGGCGAAGGAGCCACCGACACCATCGATGCAGCAGCGGTTTTTGCACAAAATTGCGCTTCCTGTCATGGGCAAAACCTGGAGGGGGTCGCAGCACCTGCTCTGACAACCGTTGGGGCAAAATACAGTGCCGAGGAAATCGCCGACATCATCAAGAACGGAAAAGGCGGCATGCCTCCGGGATTGCTGAAAAAGCAGCCGGAAATTCAAGCCGTTGCACAATGGCTGTCTGAACACAAGTAAGTACATAGATAGCCCGCGGCCAAAAACACCGGAGACGTCTTCGGTGTTTTTCTCGTCCGGATCCTGATTGTGTTCACCTTTTCGGCCGCAGCGGCCATTTCCGCCGTCATAATCGGCATCCCGAGCTGCCGACTGTGGTTTGCCAGGGACGGCGGCATGCTTCGATAACAGGCGTTACGGCCACGGCCTGACGCCTTCTTTTTGGAGAATACAAAAAGTGCCCTTCCGCTAAGGCGAGGGCACTTTGCACTTTTTCCACCATTATCCAGGGACTACTGCTGCTCCCCAATGATGTACTTCTCCAGTTCATCCAGCACCATGTTGGCTGCAATGACACCGCCGGACGTGTTCCAGATCGTGTCATCCACCTTGAATGCCTTGTTGTTTTTCACGACATTCAGGTTTTTCCAGAGGGGATCCTGGGTCCACTCCTGCTCCAGCTTCGAACCTTCCCCGTCTCCTGTCTCATACGTGAAGTAGAAGAGGATATCCCCATCCATCTCGGGGATCCGTTCCTTGGTCACTTCAGCGGCGAATTCCTCCTTGTCTTGCGCCGGCGGACGGGCAACCCCCAGATCCCTCAAAATCGCCCCGGAAAAGGTATCCTTGTAGTAAATGCGGACACGTCCCGGCATAAAGCGGACGATAGATACCTGTGTGTTCAGCTTGTCGCCGGCCTTCAGCTTGAACTCCTCGACGCGCTTGTTCCAATCAGCCAGCACCTTTTCCCCTTCCGCCTTCTTGTTGACCGCCTCCGCGAACAGCAAGAAATTTTCCTTCCAATCACCCCGCGGCTCTTCCACGAATACAGTGGGAGCGATCGCGCTGAGCTGCCGGTAAATTTTCTCCTGGCGCATTTTCATCCCCAGGATCAGGTCTGGCTTCAGCGCGGCAATCGCTTCCAGATTGGGCTGGGATTCGGAACCGACGACGGTGACTCCCTCCATCTGCGGTTTGACGAAATCGTAAAAAGTGGTCGGGTCGGTAAAGGAACCAACCGCGCCAACCGGTTTTACCCCCAGTGCAATCAGCGCTTCGACCCCCTGCGTGGTCAGCATGACGATGCGCTGAGGCGTCCCCTTGATTGTCGTCTCTCCCATGGCATGCTTCACCGTATAGGACTCTTCAACTGCGGGCCCATTTCCTCCGGAAGCACCTTCCGCCGGTTGTTGGGAAACCGTCTGGGCTTCGCTTGCAGGCTGTCCCCCCGAGCATCCTGTCACAAGCAGCATCAGGGACATGAAAACGGCGAAAAGGCCATTTCCTCCTGTCAACCGATTGGTACGAGCACCCATCTAACCATTACCCCTTTCCAAACTCTCTCATCCAATTGAGATTGAGAATTATAATCATTGCATATACATCCTACATCCTGGCAATTCAGAAGTCAACACAAATGATAATGAATATCAAATTCGTTGACACCGGAACCGCTCCCTCCTACAATGGTCTTGTCACGGATCAATCTCGGACAAATTTGCCACAAGAGTAAGGATGTCGCCGTCATGAAACCGTTGTTGGCCAACCGCCTGTACAAGTTTCTGGGAATTGCCATTCTTTTGTTATTGCTTCTTTTCCTTTGCTATACAAGCCTTGTCTTCGGCGTAATCGACACAACCTGGCAGACAGCCATTGACGCAATGACGCAGTTCAATTCTTCCAACGAGCATATCGCGATCCGGGAAGTCCGCATCCCGCGTGTACTCAATGCGCTTTGCGTCGGCTTTTGCCTCGGACTGGCGGGCACTCTGCTGCAATCCCTTACGCGAAACCCGATTGCCGACGTGGAACTGTTCGGTCTCAATGCGGGGGCCGCTTTGTTTGTGGTGATCGCCGTCACGTTTGCCGAAATCAGTTCGCTCCTGCAGTTCACCTGGATCGCCTTTCTCGGCTCGGCTGCGGCAGGATGCCTCGTCTACCTGCTCGGTTCCCTGGGACGGGACGGCCTGTCACCCGTCAAACTGATTCTCGCCGGAGCTGCCATCACCGCGCTTTCCGCTTCGGTTCGGCACGGGCTGATGGTGTTGAACGAAAAAGCGGCGGATGAAGTGCTTTTCTGGCTGGCCGGTTCTGTCGGGGGCAGAGACCTGGATTATCTCCATGCCGTCTTTCCCTACATGCTGATCGCCTGGCTCATCGCTTTCCTGCTGGCCCGCCCGCTGCACATCCTGATGATGGGAGAAGACATCGCCAAGGGAGTGGGGCAGCGAACCATGCTGGTCAAAGCTGCAGCGGGAATCGCGCTGGTCTTGCTGGCGGGGGCTTCTGTCGCGGTAGCCGGACCGATCGGCTTTATCGGTCTGGTCACGCCGCACCTCGCCCGTTTGCTTGTGGGGCTTCAGCCCCGTTGGGCGCTGCTCTACAGCGGATTGCTCGGCTCCTCCCTGCTGCTTGCTGCCGACATCGCCGCACGCTTTGTCGCCATGCCGGCGGAAGTGCCCATCGGGGTTATGACCGCGCTGATCGGCATTCCGTTCTTTATCTTCGCGGCACGAAAGGGATGGAAAACACAATGAAAGAGTATGTAACACTGCGGTTCGGCAGGCGGGCCGGTTCGTTTCATCTTCAAAAAAGAGCGCTGCTGTACACCGGCATCGCGCTGTTCCTCACGCTTTGCGCAGCCGTTCTCAGCTTGGGCACAGGGGAGATGAACATCCATCCGCTTGATGTGGCGAAAGTGCTGCTCGGGATCGGAAGCGAGCAGCACACGCTGATTGTGGCGGAGTTTCGCATGCCGCGCATTCTCATCGGCATGCTGGTAGGCGCTTCACTGGCAGCAGCAGGCGCGATCATGCAGGGCATCGCGCGCAATCCGCTGGCCTCTCCGGATGTACTGGGTGTCTCGGGAGGCGCGTGTGTGGCAGCAGTCACCTTTTTGCTGGTGCTGGACAACGTCAGCATCAAGTGGCTTCCGCCGTTCGCCTTTCTCGGCGCGATGCTGACCACACTTTTGCTGTACGCGCTCTCCTGGAAAAAAGGCGTGACGCCGCTGCGCCTGGTGCTGATCGGTGTCGGCATCAAGACCGGTGCCGGAGCAATCGTCACCCTGCTGATCACCTTCAGCCCGTTTCTCTTGCAAAACAAGGCCCTGCTTTGGCTGACCGGGAGCATTTACGGAGTCTCCTGGGAAGATGTCGGGATGATTCTTCCCTGGGTGGCGGTTCTGATCGGCCTCGCCGCCGTGCTGGCCAGAAAGGTGAACATCCAGCAGTTGGGCGACGAGATCGCAGTACAGGCGGGCAGTTCCCTGCAATGGGACCGTTTTTTGCTCCTGATGATCTGTTCTGCCCTGGTGGGCACATCCGTTTCTGTCGGGGGAGACATCAGCTTTGTGGCACTGCTCGCACCGCACATCGCCAAACAGCTGATCGGCCCGTCTTTTGGCGCTGCCCTGCCGCTTTCCGCCCTGGTCGGCTCCCTGATTGTGCTTGTTGCCGATCTGATCGCCCGAACGGCCTTTTCCCCGCTGGATATTCCCGTAGGCGTTTTCACCTCCGCTGTCGGGGCGCCGTTTTTCATCTACCTTCTGTTCAAGAACCGAAATCGTTGAGAAATACGGAGGGAATGCACATGGAAGCTGCACTGGAAACACGTCAACTCACCTTGTCCTACGGAGAGAAAAATATCATCGAGTCCCTTGACCTGCAAATTCCCCGCGGCAAGGTGACCGTATTGATCGGCAGCAACGGCAGCGGCAAGTCTACCTTGCTGCGCTCACTGGCCCGCCTGCTCAAACCCAAGGGAGGCGCCGTCCTGCTCGAGGGGGAGGCGATTGCCAGGCGCTCCACCCGGGAGGTGGCGAAACGTCTCTCCATTTTGCCGCAGGGGCCGAGCGTCCCGGAAGGATTGACTGTCCTGCAGCTGGTCAAGCAAGGCCGTTATCCCTACCAATCCTGGCTGCAGCAATGGTCCGAGGAAGACGAGCAAATGGTAAAGCGTGCCATGGCAGCCACACATATCACGGATCTGGCCAACCGCACCGTCGACTCTCTCTCCGGAGGTCAGCGGCAACGGGCCTGGATCGCGATGACCCTGGCGCAGGGAACGGAGACCATACTGCTGGATGAGCCCACCACCTACCTGGACATGTCCCATCAGATCGAGATTCTCGACCTGCTGCATGAGCTGAATCAACACGAGAAACGAACCATTGTCATGGTCCTGCACGACCTTAACCTGGCCTGCCGCTACGCCCACCACATCGTCGCCGTCCACAATCGGACTGTGGTGGCAGAAGGTCCCCCAGAGGATGTGATGACCGTCGATCTCGTTCGTTCCGTCTTCCAGATGGAATGTGCAATCATCCGCGACCCGCTGTACGGTACCCCCATGTGCATTCCCTACAGCAGAAGCCGGCCTGTGGTATCGAGTTGCGACGAAGTGAGAAAAGCGGAAATCGTCATGACCTGACGTCATCCGCCTTGATCACGTCTGGATTGGAAAATCGTGTTCATTTCCCGGGAAAAAAAGGGGAATTTGGCATCCTGAGTTGAATGTTGTCCTGGATTCGCATTCCAGCTGGGTGTCTGTGTCGGTTTTTCCTCCGTGTAATGGTAAACAAAAGACCGTACCACTTCACGCATGATCGTGGTACGGTCTTTTTCATTTTACGCTGTATCTTTCCTTACTTCTTCAAATTGTAGAACGCCGCTTTGCCGGCATAGCGAGCCGTGTCGCCCAGTTCGTCTTCGATGCGCAGCAGTTGGTTGTACTTGGCTACGCGATCGGTGCGGGACGGCGCCCCGGTCTTGATTTGTCCAGCGTTGGTGGCGACGGCGATGTCGGCGATCGTGGAGTCTTCGGTCTCTCCGGAACGGTGGGAGATGACCGCCGTATAGCCTGCCCGCTTCGCCATTTCAATCGCTTCAAAGGTTTCCGTCAGCGTGCCGATCTGGTTGACCTTGACCAGGATGGAGTTTCCGGTCTTGTTCTCAATGCCGCGCGCCAGGCGCTCGGTGTTGGTCACGAACAGGTCGTCGCCTACCAGCTGCACTTTGCCTCCCAGTCTTTCCGTCAATGCTTTCCAACCTTCCCAGTCGTCTTCGGCCAGGCCGTCCTCAATGGAGATGATCGGGTACTTGCTGAGCAGTTCTTCGTAGAACGCGATCATTTCCTCGGTCGTTTTGACGACGCCTTCGCCTTCAAAGTGGTATTTGCCATCTTTGTACATTTCCGTCGACGCGACGTCCAGGGCGAGGAACACGTCTTTGCCCGGCTCGTAGCCAGCCGCCTTGATCGCCTCCAGAATGGTGACAATCGCTTCCTCATTGGTTTTCAGGTTGGGCGCAAAGCCGCCTTCATCCCCAACCGCCGTGCTCAGGCCTTTGGACGCCAGCACTTTTTTCAGGGAATGGAAAATTTCGGATCCGGCGCGCAGCGCTTCCTTGAACGACTCTGCGCCTGCCGGCATGATCATGAATTCCTGGATGTCCACGGTGTTGTCGGCGTGCTTGCCACCGTTGAGGATGTTCATCATCGGCACGGGCAAGGTTCTGCCGTTGAAGCCGCCCAGGTAGTTGTACAGCGGCAGGCCAAGGGATTCCGCCGCCGCGCGGGCAACCGCCATGGAGACGCCGAGGATGGCGTTGGCACCCAGTTTGCTTTTGTTTTTCGTCCCGTCGAGATCGAGCATCACCATGTCGACGCCCACCTGATCCAGTGCGTCCATGCCGATCAGCGCCGGCGCGATGATCTCATTTACGTTTTCCACGGCTTTCAGCACGCCTTTGCCCAGGTAGCGGGACTTGTCGCCGTCGCGCAGTTCCACCGCTTCATGCGCCCCGGTGGATGCGCCGGACGGCACGGCCGCGCGCCCCATGGTGCCGTCTTCCAGGTACACTTCCACTTCCACTGTCGGATTGCCGCGCGAGTCCATAATCTCCCGCGCGTATACGTCATTGATCATAGCCATCTCTCATCCATCTCCTTCTCATTCCGGATTACTGCCATGTCCACATACAGTTTGTGCCAAGACACGCTATTTTGCAAGCAACGATTTCCCGGTCATTTCGGGCGGCTGCGGCACACCCAAAAGATCGAGCAGCGTCGGTGAGAGATCGGCGAGAATGCCCTCTTCCCGAAGCGTCACGCCTTCCTTGGTGACGATGACCGGCACCGGATACGTGCTGTGCGAGGTAATCGGACGCCCCTCTTCGTCCAGCATCAGGTCGGCGTTGCCGTGGTCGGCCGTGATGACGGCCACTCCGCCCTTGTTCAGGATCGCGTCCACCACTTTGCCGAGGCAGTCGTCCACCGCTTCCACCGCCTTGATGGTCGGCTCCATCAATCCGGAGTGACCGACCATGTCGCAGTTGGCAAAGTTAAGAATGATCACGTCGAAGTTCTCTGCCTCAATCTCCTTGAGCACCGCTTCCGTCACTTCATAGGCGCTCATTTCCGGCTTCAAGTCGTACGTGGCTACCTTGGGCGATGGGATCAGGATGCGCGTTTCACCGGGAAACGCTTGCTCCCTGCCGCCGCTGAAGAAGAACGTGACGTGCGGATACTTCTCCGTTTCGGCGATGCGCAACTGTCGAAGCCCGTTCTGTGCCAACACTTCGCCCAGGGTGTTGTCCAGGTTGGAAGGCTTGTACGCGACATAGCCGTCGACCGTCTCGGAAAAATGCGTCAGGCAGACGAAATGCAGGTCGCGCGGGCGGTTTTCGCCGCGGTCAAAGCCGCGGAAATCTTCGTTGGTAAAGGCTTGCGAGGTCTGAATCGCGCGGTCCGGGCGGAAGTTGAAGAAAATGATCGCGTCCTTGTCGCGGATCGTTCCGACCGGCTTGCCCTGTTCGTCCACGATCACCGTCGGAATGACGAATTCGTCCATGACCGATTTCGCATAGGAATCCTTCACCGCCTGGATCGGGTCGGTGCTTGTCGGCCCTTCGCCGTAGGCCATCGCCCGGTAAGCCTTTTCCACCCGCTCCCAGCGCTTGTCGCGGTCCATCGCGTAGTACCTGCCCTGCACGGTGGCGATTTTGCCCACACCCAGTTCGGCGATTTTCTTCTGCAGCTGTTCCAGGTAGACCACGGCGCTGTCCGGCAAAACATCCCGGCCGTCGAGAAACGCATGTATGTAAACCCGGTCAAAATCGAGGCGTTTGGCCATTTCCAAAAGCGCAAACAGATGCTCGATGTGGCTGTGCACCCCGCCGTCGGATACAAGACCGAACAGGTGCACGTTTGTCCCGTGCTTGCGGGCGTGCTCAAACGCTGCCAGGAGCGTTTCGTTCTTAAAAAATTCTCCCTCGGCAATCGCCTTGGAAATCCGCGTCAAATCCTGGTATACGACGCGTCCTGCGCCAATGTTCAGGTGGCCGACTTCGGAGTTGCCCATCTGCCCTTCCGGCAGGCCGACAGCCAGTCCGCTCGCCTGCAGTTTGGTGTGCGGGTATTTGTTCCATAGGCGGTCAAAATTGGGTTTGTTCGCTTGCGCCACGGCATTTCCATACGTTTCCTCACGCAGGGCAAAACCGTCCAGAATCAATAGCGCAACCGGCTTGGGCCGATTTGCCATGTTGTCTCTCCTCCCTATTTCCGTGCAGCGGCGTTGACGAGCTGCACATAGCTGTCTGCGGCAAGGCTTGCGCCGCCCACCAACGCGCCGTCGATCTCCGGCTGGGCCAGGTAGTCGGCGATGTTTTCCGGCTTCACGCTGCCGCCGTACTGAATGCGCACCTGTTCCGCCGTTTGCGGTCCAAAAAAGGCGGCAACCACCTGGCGGATGATGCCGATCGTCTCATTCGCTTCTTCGGCGCTGGACGACTTGCCGGTGCCAATCGCCCAGATCGGTTCATAGGCGATGACCACGCCGCGCACCTGGTTGGCGTCCAGCCCGGCCAGGGCCGCTTCCGTCTGCCTGCGCACCACCGCCTCCGTCTCGCCCGCTTCCCGCTGTTCGAGACTTTCGCCGACGCAGATGATCGGCACCAGGTTGTGCCGGAGGGCTGCATGCACCTTTTGATTCACGGTTTCATCCGTTTCGTTGAAATACTGGCGGCGCTCCGAGTGGCCGAGAATCACGTACTTCACGCCAATCTCCGCAAGCATCGACGGGCTGATCTCCCCGGTATAAGCCCCTTCTTCGGCAAAATGCATGTTTTGCGCGCCCAGGGCAATGTCTGTTCCCTGCAGTTCTTCCGCCAGAGCCGAAAGCGCGGTAAACGGCGCGCAGATGACTTTCTGCACTCCTTCCGCAAGTTGGCTTGCCTTTGCCTCTCTGGCAAACTGCCGGGCTTCCTGAATCGTCTTGAACATTTTCCAGTTTCCCGCAATAATCGGCGTTCTCACAGTACAGCCTCCTTACTCCTTGTCAGCCAGAACGGCAACACCTGGCAGTTCCTTTCCTTCCATAAACTCCAGGGAAGCGCCTCCGCCCGTGGAGACATGCGTCATCGCATCCGCCACCCCTGCTTTTTCCACCGCAGCAACCGAATCTCCCCCGCCGATAATGGTCGTGCCGGCGCACTCCTTCATCGCCCTGGCCACGCCGATGGTTCCGGCGGCAAAGGCATCCATTTCAAATACGCCCATCGGCCCGTTCCAGATGACGGTTTTGGAACCGACGATGGCCTGACGGAATGCCTCCACGCTTTTCGGCCCGATGTCCAACGCCATCCAGCCTTCCGGAATCTCGTCCACGGAGACGGTCTTTTTCTCTGCGTCAGCGGCAAAGCGGTCTGCCGCCACCACGTCAATCGGCATCAACAGATTGACGCCGCGCTCTTTTGCCTGCTCCATCAGGGAGCGGGCCAGATCCAGCTTGTCGTCTTCGCACAGGGACGCGCCGATGGCTTTGCCTTGCGCTTTCAAAAACGTGTTGGCCATTCCGCCGCCTATTATCAGCGTGTCCACTTTGGTCAGCAGATTCTCAATCACGCCAATTTTATCCTTTACCTTGGCTCCTCCGATGATCGCGGTAAACGGACGCTCGGGATTGGACAGCGCGCCTCCCAGGAAGCGAATTTCCTTTTCCATCAACAGGCCTGCTACGGCCGGTATGTATTGGGCGATGCCTGCTGTAGACGCATGGGCGCGATGAGCCGCGCCAAATGCATCATTGACAAACAAGTCTGCCAACGCGGCAAAGCCTTTCGCCAGTTCGGGATCGTTCTTTTCTTCTCCGGCATGGAAGCGAACGTTCTCCAGCAGGATGACGTCGCCATTTTGCATCTTGTCCACAGCCGCCTTTACCGATTCCCCTACCGACTCATCCAGCTTGGTCACCTTTTTGCCAAGCAGCTCGGACAAATGCGCTGCTACAGGGGTGAGACGCAGCTCTTCCACCACCTGTCCCTTTGGACGGCCCAGGTGACTGGCCAGAATCACTTTCGCATTTGCTTCCAGCAAATGACGAATCGTCGGTACAGCGGCGCGAATCCGTGTATCATCCGTGATCACGCCGTCCTGCATCGGGACGTTGAAATCAACGCGGCAAAAGACGCGCTTGCCCGCAAGATCCACATCGCGGATAGACTTTTTGTTCATGAACGATCCTCCCTAATCAACGTCGGTATTTTCCCGTCTTGTCCTCTGATCTGCGCATGGGAAAAGGGAGATCTCTCTCCCTTTTTTTCGCACAGATTCTATTTTACGTGTTACAAGCCGCGTTGTGCAACATACTGGCACAAGTCGACGACGCGGTTGGAATACCCCCACTCATTGTCGTACCAGGAGACGACTTTCACCATGTTTCCTTCCAGAACCATCGTGGACAGCGCGTCGATGGTGGAAGAAGCGGGATTGCCGTTGTAGTCGGACGAAACGAGAGGTTCTTCGGAGTAGCCGAGAATCCCCTTCAAACGGCCGTTCGCTGCTTCCTTCAGGGCGTTGTTTACCTCCTCCACAGTCACCTTCGTCTTCAGTTCCGCCACCAGGTCAACAATCGAAACGTTCGGCGACGGAACGCGGATGGCAAAGCCGTTCAGCTTGCCCTTCAGTTCCGGCAGCACCAGCGCCACCGCCTTGGCCGCCCCCGTCGAGGTGGGAATGATGTTCGTTGCGGCGGCACGGGCGCGGCGCAAATCCTTGTGCGGCAAATCGAGAATTTGCTGGTCGTTGGTGTAGGAGTGCACCGTCGTCATCAAACCGCGCACAATCCCGAACTTGTCATGCAACACCTTGGCGAACGGCGCCAGGCAGTTGGTCGTGCAGGAAGCGTTGGAGATGATCGTGTGTTTGGCGGGGTCGTATTGGTCTTCGTTGACGCCGATCACAATGGTGATGTCCTCGTTGGTGGCCGGCGCGGAAATAATCACCTTTTTCGCTCCGCCTTCCAGGTGTTTGGCCGCATCCTCCCGCTTGGTGAAGCGGCCGGTCGATTCCACCACGATGTCCACGCCGTAATCGGCCCACTTCAGTTGCGCCGGGTCGCGCTCCGCCATCACCTTGATCTCTTTTCCGTCGACAATCAGCGCGTTGTCAGCCGCCTCCACGGAAACGTCCAGGACGCCGTGAACCGAATCGTATTTCAGCAGGTGGGCCAGCGTGCGGGCATCCGTCAGATCGTTGACCGCCACGATTTCCACCTCGGGATTTTTCAATGCCGCGCGAAACACGTTGCGTCCGATTCGCCCAAATCCGTTGATTCCTACTTTCACCATGTTTCTTACCTCCTGCGGTTATCTCATGCATCACTTTGGCATCGCTTTGGAAGCTGACGGGAATGGCCGGAAGACAGGATCGTCTTCACGCGAAAACCACCCGCTGTTTTCCGGCTGCATCCCCGCCTGTTCACACTTACCATTGTCACCAGGATCGAGAAAACAATCCCAACTGTCTTAAGTCTGCGAGCGCGCCTCCAACATAGCCCGGGCCGCTCCTTCATCCGTGACCAGCACGTCCTGGCAAGCCTGCTTGGAGAAGGAAAGAATGGCTTTTGCCTTGCTTTCGCCGCCCGCGATGGAGATGACGCACCGGGCCTTTTTCACGTCTTCCAGCTGCAGCCCGATCGTCTGCAGGTGCTCCACCGCTTCCCCCGCTTCGTTGAAATAATAGCCAAACGCCTCGGATACCGCTCCCTTCGCTTCCAGTGAAGCCAGTTCCGCTTCCGAATAGTTCCGCCGCCTGCCCATGACCAGCGCATCGCCGATCCCGTGCAGGACGATCCGCGCGTTTTGCAAAAGGGAAACCACTTCCCGCACCTGCGGCTCTTTCAGCAGCGTCTGCAGGGCTTCCGGATGAAGCCGGTCGGGGACATGCAGCAGGCGGTAGCTTCCCCCCGTCTTCTCGGCCATTGCCGATGCCAGGGTATTGGCCTGCATCTCCACCCGTCCGCCCAGGCCGCCGCGCGCGGGTACAAACTGAACCTGGCGAAAAACAGGAGCGAAAGACAGGTGCGGCACCACGCAGGCGACAGAGGATCCGCCAGTCACCGCGACGATATCTCCCTCGCGGACATGCTGGCGCAATACTTTTGCGCCGACTCGCCCCAATTCCTGTTTGACCCAGGGAGAGTGATCGGCGTTGCCCTGCACGACGATTACTTCGTCAATGCCCAGCAACTGTTGCAAACGTTCTCCCAGTTCCCTCAGGCCAAACAGTTCACCCACCAGCGGCTCCAGTTCGTCCAGCACGCGCTGTCCATCCGCGCTGAGGCTCATCCCCGCCGCGGTCACGTGCAGAACCCCCGTATCCCGAAGCAAATCCACCTCTGCCCGCAGGATCCGCTCCGTGCTCCCTACCGCCTGCGCCAACGCTCGCCTGCCGATTGGCTGCAGATGGGAAATGGAACGCAGCAGCATGTAACGCTGCCGCAGCACTTCAACCAGATCCGGAAGCAGTTTTTGTTGCAGCTCTACCAACTGGTGCATGAGACACTCTTCCTTTGTCTGTCAAAATTCCAAAGCTTACGGGACATTTTTTGTCCCTGTATATACATTTTACGTCCCGCTTGCAACAAAAAATAAAACGCTTGCTACAAGCAAAATGTAGCACAGCGTGAAAGGATTTGCAAGGAGCACCTCATTTGTTTTTCAGCCTTTCGCGCTCCTGCGCGCCAGTTCGCGGTCCAGCTCGGCGATGGTGACGACATGCGAGACGGAGCGAAACACCACTTCTCCGTCAATCTGCACCACGGGAATTTCCCACATGAACCTTTCGTGCAAAAGCGGGTCCTGCTCGATATCCACAATTTCCAGCGTGAGCGGGTAGATTTCCGCCAAAGCGCGGATCGCCAGTTCCACATCATCGCACAGGGAACAGTTTTTCCGTCCGTACAAAACAATCACAAAGGGTTTTTCTTTTCCCGTTTTTCCTGTCACCGGTTAAAACCTCTTTCGCTTGGCGGACGAAGGAATCAGCATTTCTTCCCTGTACTTGGCCACGGTCCGCCGGGAAATCTCAATTCCTTCGGCGAGCAAAAGCTCTGAGATCTTCTGGTCCGACAGGGGAAATTTCCGGTCTTCCGCGTCGATCAACGCCTTGATCCGCCGTTTTACGCTTTCCGAAGAAGCTGCCTCCCCGTTGGCCGTGGTCAGCGCGGAGGTGAAAAAGTACTTCAGTTCAAAAATCCCGCGCGGCGTCTGCACGTATTTGTTGCTGGTCGCCCGGCTGATCGTCGACTCGTGCAGCCCAACCCGTTCGGCAATTTCCTTTTGCGTCATCGGTTTGAGGTAATGGATGCCCCGCTCAAAAAAGTCGATCTGCAACTCGACAATCGCCTGTGTCACCTTGTGCAGCGTCAGGCGGCGCTGTTCCAGGCTTTTGGCCAGCCACATCGCGGCGTTCAGCTTGTCGTGTATGAATTGTCTGGCCTCATCCTGACCATGTCCTCTGCTGAGCATCCTTTCATAAAAATTGTTAATTTTCAGTCTGGGAGTTGCTATGTCATTGACCAGCACGACATACTCGTTCCCCACTTTTTCCACTGTGACATCGGGAATCACGTAGCGGGTTTCGTCTGCGCTGAAGGCTGCACCCGGACGCGGATTCAACGAACGCAACAGGTCTGCCATCGACTGGACCTCCAGCACTGTACAGCCCAACTTGTCAGCGATCCGCTGATAGCGGTTGTCGGCCAGATCCCGCAGGTGATGGCGCACCACCTGAATCATTTTTTCATCGTCAAGGCCGAGATGCTGCAGCTGCAGCTCCAGACACTCCTCCAGGCTGCGGGCGGCAACGCCGGCCGGATCGAAGTGCTGCAAGACTGCCAGCACATCTTCAACCTCCGCCACATCCACGCCAAACTGTTTGGCCGCTTCCTCCGTCGAGATTTCCAGGTAACCTTTTTCATCCAGGTTGCCAATCAAAAAGAGGGCGATTTTCCGTTGCAATGGCGAAAAACTTTTGACATATCCAAGCTGATTCTCCAGGTGCTCGTACAAGGTCACGGAGCTTCGGGAAACAAAATCCAATGGATTGTATGCGTTGTCATTTTTTGACATCACATATTCCCCTGTCGCCCGATTGCTGACAATCTCCTTCCAGTCAAGTTCCGGCGCAGGTTTCTCCATTCGGGCGGAAGCGACCTGCCCTGCCGCCTCCTGCAGTTCGATGACGGGGTTTTCCATTGCTTGTTCCCGTAAGTAGGAGATCAGGTCGACCGTGGAATATTGCAATATGGTAATCGCTTGCCGCAATTCCGGTGTCATGACGAGCTTCAGCGTCTGCTCCTGATACAACCCCATTCCCATCTGCATTGCAACTGGTCCCCCTTTCCACACTGTCTCTTGGTGAATCTTATTTACATTATATTCGCAATCTCTTGCAATTTTCCTGCCAAAATTGGGATACAGCAAAAAATAAGTGTGAAATGCTGTTTGAAGTCTTTTCACCCTGTAAAAAAAACATTTAACCAGCACTTTTCATTTGCATTTTTGGCGAGTGTTTCTTATAATTAAGAACGGCAAATGCATTATGCGCCTGTAGCTCAGTGGATAGAGCAATGGTCTCCGGAACCATGTGCAGGGGTTCGATTCCCTTCAGGCGCACCATAACCATAAAAAAGAGAATCGTAAAAACGATTCTCTTTTTTCATGTCTGCATTTCAGGCTTTGCAACCTTGTAACCGGCGAGCCGCCGCAAATTTACCGCAGCTCGCCGGTTGATTTTTCTTTGTCGGCCGGCATTGGATCAATCGGATCAGGCTTGCGCCCATACGCCTTGTTCGTCACCCAAATCGTCAGGCCGACGATGATTACCGTGATCAATACGAGAGCAATCCACAAACCTACTGTCATGCGCAGTACCTCCGTTTGTTCGTAACATCATTATAACGCATGTCCTGCCCGCCGAACAGAAACAACTTTTTTCTTTTTCCCGCGCACTGCCTTGCCCGACTGAAACCGGGCCAATCCGGCCATCCTATAAGAAACCTCGGCCGAGGCCGCAAGCCCCCGCCAGAAATGCTGGCTACCCTTTTGCTGGAGGTGTTCAGCATGGATTTTCGCCACATGACGACGAGCGAGTTTGTGGCCATGATCCAGGATGCACAGAAGAAAAGTCTGCGCAACAAAATGCGCCAGGGATACGGACGACCGCAAAAACGGCTGCCCAACAAGCAGGGCATTTAGCGCAGAACCGCAAACACCCCGGGTCACTTCCCGGGGTGTTTGCCCATGTCAGGCGGCAGGTGTTTACTTCGCTTCACCGAGGTAAACCTTTTGGCCGTTTTCGTACTTGTACACGTAGACAGAGGCATATTCGTTGTCTCCCTGGTCGTTGAAGGTGACCTCGACGAATTTTCCCTTGTAATCCTTCACGTTGTGCACGGCTTCCAGTACCTGCTCGCGGGTCGGTTTTTTCCCTCCGTTTGCCTTGATTGCCTCTTCCACCGCGTGCAGCATCACTCCCATGGAATCGTAGCCGAAGGAGGTAAAGATCCCCACCTTGTTGCCGGTAGCCTGTTCAAATTCCTCGATCCACTTCCTGCCCTCCTCCGTAGCGCCCAGGTCTCCAACCGTGGAGGTAAACACGACGTTGTTCGCGTTCTCCTCTCCGGCAATTTTCACCAGATCGAGGGAATCGTAACCGTCGCCGCCCATGAAGATGCCGGTGTAGCCCTTTTCCCGCGCCTGCTTGATCAAAATTCCGGCGTCCGAGTAATATCCGCCAAAGTAAATCATCTCCGGATTTGTTGCCAACACCTGGTTGAGAACTGCGCTGTAGTCCTTTTCCCCCGCGGTGATTCCTTCAAATCCGAGAATCTGCACGCCATCCGCCTCAAACTGCTTTCTCACTTCTTCCGCAAGCCCCTGGCCGTAAGCTTGCTTGTCGTGAAGCAGAAACGCGTTTTTGATGCCCAACTGGTTTTTCGCAAAGATGGCCGCCTTGGAACCCTGCGCGTCGTCACGGGCGCAGATCCGGTGGGCGACTTTCAAGCCCTGTTCAGTCAGGTCGGGGCCGGTTGCGGACGGAGATACCATCGCCAGGCTGACCTGTTCGTATTGGGCCGCCGCCGTAATGGTGGCACCGGTTGTGACATGGCCGACAACGCCGAGCACGTTGGGGTCGGAGACGAGCATTTGCGCGACCGCAACCCCCTGCTTGGGATCTGCCTGATCGTCCTGCGCCACGAGCTGCAGGTCAAAACCCATCTTTTTAAAAGCTTCCTGCTTCTCCTTCAGCGCATACTCGGCACCTGCCTTCGCGGTGCTGCCGTAGTCGGAATATTGACCGGACATCGGACCGACCACAGCGATGACCAGTTTCTCCAGGCTGCCGCTTCCTTCGCTGTTGCCGCCTCCGCTGGAGCTGCTCTCGCTGGCAGTTGTTCCCCCTCCGCTGCTTGCGCTGCCGCCGCTCTCCCCGCCCGACTGCGAAGTGCCGCCGCCGGCGCATCCAGCCAACAGGGCGCTCAACGCCAGTACAGCCGCATAGCGGAACAGTGTCTTTCTTTTTTTCATTTCCTGACTCCCCCTTTTCCTTATAACTGGAAGAAAAACCATGTTGAGTTAAAACTAATTGTAAGATAAGTGGAAATATTTTCAATATATTTTTTTCAGAGGCGACAGCAGAGGAGAAACCGGCACTACGACCGCCAGCAAGCTGCCAACCGCTGTCGCCTGTACATAGACAACGCCGTTTTCAGTCACAATATCTGATGGTAACTGCATGTTTTTGCCATTCCGCATCCCGGTGAAACCTGCCTGCACGGTTCCCAATCCGCCGCTCACAGCCCGCAATGCGGCATTGCGGAGAAGATATCCTGCAGAAAACTGCAACGTTTTTCCTGTAATTTCCTATAATTAAGTAATACACAGGAATGACCGGCTTATTCCTGCTTTTGTCCTGTCTTTGCCGGATATGTCCATGCCAGGCCTTCTCCCGCTTCCATGGCAGCAGTCTTTGCGAACAGATGTTTTGTGCACAACCTGTTGATAATTTTGTGGATAATTCAAGCGAGCAAGGAGGGCATCCATCATCAAGGACGAACGGTTTTACCTCATCTATCAGGAAGCGAATGAGGAAGAGTGTCTGCTGACCGTTCAGCCGTACGCCGATGAACAGTCGCTGGGTGAAGCCATCCAGCAGTTGCAGGCCCGGGAAGTGGGTGAATATACCATTATCAGGGGGAAAAAGATGAACGCGCGGCTGCGTCTGTACGTGGAACTGACGGAGGCGGAAGAGGAAGAAACAACGGACAGCGGAAAATGAACAACAGGCGGCAACAGGTTCCGGTGTTTAAAGTCGTATGAACTGGAAAAGATGGAGTGTATAACCGCATGCACATTTTGACCTTTATTGACCTTTAATAAACTTTTTGTGTATGATATTCTTACCAAAAGAGAGGAGGAAGAACTGATGCACATGAATTTGATTCCCACCGTAATCGAACAGACAAACCGCGGTGAACGTGCGTATGACATATACTCGCGCCTGCTGAAGGATCGCATCATTTTTCTTGGTACGCCCATTAATGATACAGTAGCCAATATCGTCGTCGCCCAACTGCTGTTCCTGCAGGCGGAAGATCCGGAAAAGGACATTCACCTCTACATCAACAGCCCTGGCGGCTCCATCACGGCCGGCATGGCCATTTACGACACGATGAATTTCATCAAGCCGGACGTCTCCACCATCTGCATCGGCATGGCGGCCTCGATGGGCGCATTTCTCCTGGCGGCCGGCACAAAAGGCAAGCGCTATGCACTGCCGAACAGCGAAGTGATGATTCACCAGCCGCTGGGCGGGGCGCAAGGACAGGCGAGCGACCTCGAAATCGCCGCCAAACGCATCCTGAAAATGCGCGACCGTCTCAACCGGATTCTGGCGGAACGCACCGGTCAGCCTTTGGAGCGGATTGAAAGAGACACCGACCGCGACAATTTCCTGAGCGCCGAGGAGGCTTTGAAGTACGGCCTGATCGACAAGATCATCACGTCGGAGCATTCCGCGAAAAAGTAATCCCTTTCCGGGAACCTCGGACTTAATGCATAAACCTTGATGCAAAAACGGGCATTTCGGACTTCCCGTCCGATCTGCCCGTTTTTTCCTGGCTGCCGCCTTTTGGCCCGGCTTTATTTCAGCGCCTGATCTTCCGACGCCGCCCCTGTCATGGTATCCACCGTCGTTTCCTCAATCAGGCCGTTTTGCGGGGAGACATTTCCCCCGCCCAGTCCTTCGTTGACCATTCGGTCGATGTCCATTTCGAATTGGTCGCGCCCTTCGCAATCGTTCCTCGCTTCGCTCATTTTCTTCCCTGCCTCCTTTCATTTCCGCCCCTGCAGGCAAACGGGGCTGGACTGCATGAACTGGACTACATGAATTAGAAATGCCCTGCTCCGCCCCATCTCATGCAAAAAAACGGCACCCTCCAACGGGGAAGGTGCCGTTTTCCTTTCTCCAGTCCTGCCTATTCTTCCCTGCTCACCAGGCTGGCAAGACTGGAAACAGCCTGTGCAGCATCAGGTCCCTCGGCCGAAATGGTGATATCCGTCCCGGAGCTGATGGCCAGACTCATGATGCCCATGATGCTCTTGGCGTTTACCTTTTTATTTCCTTTCTCGACAAATATTTCTGACGCAAAGCGGTTTGCTTCCTGAACAAAAAAGGCAGCCGGACGCGCCTGCAAACCGGTTCTCAGCTTTACCGTGACCTGCTGTTGAACCATCGGTGAACCTCCTCGAGATAGAATCATTATCAATTAGTATAGCATGGAATCAGGGGGATACATTTTGTTTTTCTCGTAATTTGTCCGCGATTTCGTTAATTTTCCGCAGACGATGGTTGATTCCCGACTTGCTGACGGCTCCGCCGGGGATCATTTCCCCCAACTCCTTCAAGTTAATGTCGGGATGCATCAGCCGCAATTCCGCTACTTCCCGCAACCGTTTGGGCAGGTTTTCCAAGCCGATCTCCCGCTCTATCAGCCTGATGTTTTCCATCTGTTTGGTGGCTGCGTTGACCGTTTTGTTGATGTTGGCAATCTCGCAGTTATGCAGCCGGTTGACAGAGTTGCGCATATCCTTGACGATCCGCACGTCTTCGAAATACAACAGCGCCTGATGTGCTCCAATCAGGCTGAGAAATTCCGTAATTTTTTCCCCTTCTTTGATGTAAAACACGTAGCCTTTTTTTCGTTCAATGCATTTTGCATTCAGCCTGTAGCGATTGGCCAGCTTGGTCAAGGCCTGGCAAAAATCCTGATAGGCAGTGGAAATTTCCAGGTGATAGCTGGACGCTTCCGGGTGATTCACGGATCCGCCTGCCAGAAACGCGCCGCGCAAATAAGCCCCGCGGCAGCAGGAGTTTTTCACCACGTCGGGCGAAATCCCCGGGATGAAGGAGAGCGTTTCGTCCATGATCCCCAGTTTCTGGAGAATTTCGTTTGCCCTGTGCGGGATGCGCACGATGTACACATTGTTCTTTTTCAGCCGCATTTTCTTGCGAACCAAAAGTTCAGCATGCAGTTGGAACAACTTCTTGATCAACGTGTAAATCCGCCTTGCAATCGCCGCATTTTCCGTTGTCACATCCAGCACCATGCGACCGGAACCGAATTGCAGGGTGCCGTTCATGCGAATCAGCGCAGACAACTCTGCCCTGTTGCAGCAATCCCCTGCCTCATGCATGGTCAACTCCTTTTTGGTAAGTGCGGCGAATGACATGTGAGATTCACTCCTTCTCCTGATTTCGGGATCTCCGCCACCGTTTAATCAGGGACACCACCTGTTTGCTTACCGCTTTGGCGTCATGGCGAAGATAGCCATCTGCAAACGTCACCAGCGGCTTGGCCACCACATGCAGTCCCAGGCGCTGCAACTCCTTCCGGTCATAGCGAACAGGGGCGGCTCCCTTTTCCGCGTATTTTTCCAGAACGTGCTGGGGAATCTCCGACGAATTGACAATGATGGTGTCCAAAAACGCTTCTCCCACGTGATCGTACATGACGCGAACATGCCGGGAAGCGGTAAACCCGTCTGTCTCGCCGGGCTGGGTCATGATGTTGCAAATATACAGCTTCGGCGCCTCTGAGCGGGAAATCGCCGCAAAGACGCCAGGCACCAACAAGTTGGGCAAAATGCTTGTGTACAGGCTGCCTGGCCCGAGCAAAACGGCGTCTGCCTGCTCGATGGCCTGCAACGCCTCTGCCAACGGGGCCGCATCTTCCGGCTCCAGGTACAGCCGTTTAATCTCCTTCCTGGCGAGCGGGATCTGCGATTCCCCCTCGACGATGGTGCCATCCACCATCTCCGCTTTCAGCCGGATGGACTGTTTGGACGCAGGCAACACGTCCCCGCGCACCGCCAGCACACCGCTTAACGCCTTTACAGCGGTGACAAAATCCCCTGTAATCTCGTTCATCGCTGCTAGCAGTAGATTTCCCAAATTGTGTCCGGCTAATCCTGTGCCGGTGGAAAACCGGTACTGCATCACCTTTTCCATGAGCGGTTCCGTATCCGCCAAGGCAGTCAGTACATTGCGTATATCCCCTGGGGGAGGCATATCCATTTCTTCACGCAGCCTCCCCGAGCTGCCGCCGTCGTCTGCCACCGTTACGATCGCGGTGATATGAACCGGCTCGTTTTTGAGCCCGCGCAGAAGGACAGACAAACCTGTCCCTCCGCCGATGACGACAACCCGCAACTGTTTGGGATGTTGCCTCCCCGTTCCTTTTGTCGGCATATGTCACCCCGTTATCCTCTCTCAACACGCCTGTCTCTTTCATGAGCTGATACAGTGGAAAAAAGACGGTTCGCGCATTGTTTTAACGCATCCTATGCTCATCGTGCTCTTTCCATGTCACGATGGCTGATTCTGACTGTAAAATCCTTGCTGAAGACCTCCCCGAGGTGCTGTACGATCGCAACCGAGCGATGTTTTCCGCCCGTGCAGCCAATGCCGATCACCAGCTGGCTCTTGCCTTCGCGCTGGTAATGCGGCAAGGTAAAGCGGAGAAAGTCAATCAGTTTTTCCAGAAATTCCTTGGTATCGTGATGATTGAGAACGTACTCGGCCACTTCCGGCTCGCAACCCGTCTTGTGACGAAGTTCCTCCACGTAATGCGGATTGGGCAAAAAGCGGACGTCGAACATCAGGTCCACATCGATGGGCGCGCCGTACTTGAACCCGAACGAGACCAGATTGACCGTAAGCGTCGATTTCAACTGTCCGTACTGGTTGATGATCTTTTCCCGCAGCTGGGCCGGCTTCATCTGGCTGGTATCGATGATCTGGTTCGCCCATCCCTTGATTTCCTGAAGCAAAAGGCGCTCCGCATGAATGCCTTCCAAGGGGGAACCGTTGGAAGAGAGCGGATGGCGTCTGCGTGTTTCCTTGTACCGGGAGACAAGCGTTTGGTCATTGGCGTCCAGGTAGAGAATCTGAAACGAAAGGCCCTCAATCTGTTTCAGGCTTTCCATCACCTGGGACAGGTTTTCAAAGAACTCCCGCCCGCGCAAGTCGACAACCAGCGCCACTTTTTCCACGCTTCCGGCTGACTGCTTGACCAATTCGGCAAATTTGGGAATCAGCACGGGCGGCAAGTTGTCCACACAAAAGTAGCCCAAGTCTTCCAGGCTTTGGACCGCTACCGTTTTCCCCGCCCCCGACATTCCGGTGATGATCAGCAGGTTAATCGACTTGTCGTTTTCCCGTTCCGTCACGCAACTCGCCTCCTACGATTCTGACAATAGCATATCACATTAAGCCGTGTTTCGGCACCTGTTGTACCGCGCCTGCTTGACTCCCGGAGAAAAAAAGGACGCGGCCCACCAGAGGCCGCGCAAGCATTTTTATAGATAAGGGGGTTAATTCATGTCTATATCTTACCCCGCCAATATTTCACTTATGTTACAAGAGCGTTAAGAGATTGTGACGTTTTCTTCTTTCAACCGTTCGTTCAATTCTTCGACGTAGTGCTGTGCGGACTGGGCAGCGATGGAACCGTCGCCGGTCGCCGTCACCACCTGACGAAGCATCTTTTCGCGCACATCGCCCGCGGCAAACACACCTTTTACCTTCGTTTGCATTTTTTCGTCGGTCACGATGTAGCCAGCCTCGTTGGTGATGCCCAGGTTGCGCACGGGTTGGCTCAGCGGGTTCATCCCGACGTAGATGAAGATCCCATCCGTGGCAAATTCGCGCTGTTCTCCCGTTTTCACGTTCTCCAGAAGCACGGATTGCACCTTGCCGTCGCCGCGGATTTCCTTTACCTGCGTATCCCAGATCACGCTGATCTTTTCGTTTTCAAAGGCGCGTTTTTGCAGGATTTTTTGCGCCCGGAACTGATCGCGTCTGTGGACAATGGTCACTTTGGAAGCGAAGCGGGTCAAAAACACGGCTTCTTCCACTGCGGAATCGCCGCCGCCCACCACGACCAGCTCCTTGCCGCGGAAAAAGGCCCCGTCACATACCGCGCAATAGGAAACGCCCCGCCCGGAAAATTCCTTCTCTCCGGGAACGCCCAGCATCCGGTGTTCCGCTCCTGTGGCGACAATCACGGCTTTGGCGAGGTACTCCTTATCCCCGGTGATGACGCGTTTGTACGGTTCTTCATCGCGAATTTCCCGGATGTCCCCGTATGCGTATTCCGCGCCGAACTGTTGGGCGTGTTCAAACATCTTGTTGGCCAGTTCCGGCCCCAGGATGGAGGTGAAGCCAGGGTAGTTTTCAATCTCTTCCGTGTTTGCCATCTGACCGCCGGGAGCGCCTCTCTCAAGCAACAACGTGCTCATGTTGGCACGCGAAGTGTATACGGCGGCCGTCATACCGGCAGGACCGGCTCCGGCCACAATCACATCGTAAATCTTTTGGTCGCTCAAGTTTCTCTTCCTCCTTCTCAGACACGCGCAAAAACTGTTTATAATTACTATAAAATAATAATCTATTTAAAATCAAGGCTGCACAATACTTTCACATATTTTGCGACCGTGGCGGGAGAAAGTCCGTATTTTTTCGCAAGCGACGCCTGGGTTACTTTCTGATGGGTTACGGTTCCGTATACATATTCCAAAGCGGCGACCCATGCCACCGGTTTCCGTGCCTTTTGTCCGCCGCCGGTCTGAGCCTGGTACCTTTTCCATGCCTGCAGGCACCACTTGGCCGCCTCCGTCTTGCCCTCGGCATGCAAATAGCGGTAAATGCCCTCTTCCACCGAGCCCACTTCCCCTTCTCCGGAAAAGTGCAACTGGCTGGCCGGAATCTCCGCCGCCGGCATTTCCGCTCCCATGTCGGCCAGAGCCAGCAACGCCAGTTTTTGCAGGTGGATGTTGTCCGTCTGCTGGTAAAACTGCCGTACCGCCTGTTCCGCCTCATCGTCGGCGATCAGCGACAGCGTCTGCAGGACGGCGAATTTGATTTCATCCCGTCCATGCTTCAGCGCCCACAAAAGCGATGCGCGAATCATGGGGTCCTTTTTGATCTGCTCCACGCCGTTGAACGCTTCGGCTTCCCAGGAGATGGTGCGGTGCAAAGGAACGTACTGATAAGGAATGTAGACTGGCTGTTCTCCTTCCTGTCCGTTTTTGAGCAACTGAATGTACGAATCTGCCACCCCCGAATCCGGATCCAGCTGTTTGGCCTTCTGCCACCAGCGCAGGGCATGTTCCTTGCGGCCGCTCAAATAGGCGGAAATCGCGGCATAATGATACGTGCATGCGTCGTTCGGCTGGCCGCTGCGCAGCAGGCGGTGATAGTGGTGAAACGCATCCTCGTGCTGGCCCAGCAACCCCATGGTCGTCGCCAGCTTGTACATGTTCTCCGGCTGAACGGGAACCACCTTTTTTAGCATATCCAACAAGCCGAGAAGTTCTGCGATGCGATTGTGATGCGAGAGCAGAACTGCCAGGTTGCAGAGGGCGTGCAGATTGCCGGGGTCTCTCTCCAAAGCCGCATGGATGGTGGCCATCGCCCGTTCAAAATCGCCGATGTAGTAATAGGAAAGCGACAGGTTGTTCCAGGCCGGAAGAAAGTCAGGATCCTGCTCGACGATCTCCTTCAGGATATCCCGCGCTTCCAGAAAGCGGCCTTGCTCCAGACTGTGCCGGGCCTTCTCGTGCATCACGTAGACGTCCTTGTTTTCGGGATTGTCCGGCAGGTAATGGCGCGGGGGAATGCCCAGTTCAAAGTAAATGTAGTCGAGCAACTCCTCCGCTTCTTCACGGTAAGGTCCGCCGCTGTCCAGCTGCAAATAGCGCAGGGCCATTTCTTCGGCCGTGTGGTAGTCTTCCAGATTGGCGTAATTGTTTGCCATATAAAAGTACACTTCGTACATGGAGGGGTCCCATTTTTCGATAACCTCTCGCAGCACTTCGTTTGACTGCTCGAATTGTCCCGCCTCTGCCAGTGCGCTGGCAAGATGACAGTAACAGTCCGGATTGGCCGGCTCCAGCTCGACGGCCCTGCGAAACGAGCGAATCGCCCGCTCGTAGTCGTAACGGTTTAAAAAGCGGATCCCACGTTCCACGAAAAAATCCGCATCTTGCTGGAAGTGCACCACAGTGTTTTTTTTGGTCGTACTCTTGTAATGTTCCATAGAACCTCCAACCTTTAGGAGAAGCACTTCAAGTATCGTACCAAAAGCTCGCCTCCCCTACAAGCCGACAAAGTGCGGGAAAATCCGCGCCGATGCCTTTCCCGCCTTTCCGAGCCGAGACGAAATGTTTTCCGCTGCACAAAAAAGGTGCCGCCGCAAACAGAATTTTCTGCTTGCGGGGCACCCTTCCGAACGGCCCTACACGGTGCCGGGTACGGCATTCCGTTTTTTCATATACTGCAACACCAATACGGCGGCAAAGAGCGCGAAACCGCTTCCTCCCAGGATCAGTTCCGGGAAGATCATCAGCACGCCCGCCACAATCAAAAGAATCCGCGTCAGCCAGTTCATCTTGGCGAACAGGAATCCTTCCGTGGCAGCCGCCAGAGCGGTTACAGCAAAGATCGTGGTCAGGGTCGCGATGGCGATGTCGACGATTCCGGAATTGTGAATCATCAGCGCCGGTTTATAGATGAAGACAAACGGCACGATAAACCCGGCCAGCGCCAGCTTGCAGGAAATCCAGCCGGTGCGTTGCGGATGCGAACCGGCAATCCCCGCTCCTGCAAAGGCGGCGAGAGCGACTGGCGGCGTCAGGTTGGCGATTGCGCCGAAATAGAACACGAACAGATGGGCGGCAAGCGGTTCGATGCCATAGGTGGACAAGGCCGGAGCCGCCATCGTTGCGGTAATGATATAGCAAGGAATGGAGGGAAGTCCCAGACCCAGCACGATGGAAGCCAGCATGGTGAAAATCAGGGTGAGGAACAGGCTTCCCGAACCCATCATCAGGATGATGTTGGCCAGCTTCAGGCCAAGCCCCGTCAAGCTGAACACCCCGACGGTAATCCCCACGGACGCGCAAGCAACGGCAACGCCCAGCGTGTCGCGGATTCCGTTTTCCAGGGCCTGAAGTATGTCGCGAAGTCCCATCCGGCTCGATTTGCGGAAAGCAGCGATCACCACGGTGGCAATGATCGTGTAAACCGCAACCAGCGTGGGAGAATACCCCATCATCAACAGCACGATCAGAAGAATCAGCGGGATTAGCATGTGTCCCCGCTCGCGCAAAACGTCTTTTACGCGAGGAAGTTCATCTTTATTGAGCCCTCTGAGATTGTCCCGGTCGGCGCGCAGATGAACCTGCACTAACAAGCCGTAGTAGTACATAATAGCCGGAATGACGGCCGCAATGACAATCGAGATGTAGGGAACGCCCAGCGTCTCTGCCATGATAAAGGCTGCCGCCCCCATGATCGGAGGCAGGATCTGTCCGCCGACCGCCGCTGTCGCTTCTACTGCGGCGGCAAAATCCGGTTTGTAACCCACCCTTTTCATCATCGGGATGGTAAACGAACCTGTCGTCACGACGCTGGCAACCGCCGATCCGTTGATGGAACCGTGGACAGCACTGGCGATAACACCCACCTTGGCCGGTCCGCCCTTGCTGCCCCCGGCCAAAGCCAGCGACAGGTCATTGAACAAGGTGCCCATGCCGGACTTCGACAAAAACGCGCCAAAGATGATAAACAGCACGATGTAGGAGGCGGAAACGGCAATCGCGTCCCCGAAAATGCCTTCCGTGGTCACGTACATGTAGTTGGCGATGTCGCTGAACGTATATCCGCGGTGACCCAATTCACCCGGCAAATAGGGACCCAGATAAGCGTACAAGACGAAAATGATCGCCATCGTGGCCAGTTCCCAGCCAGCGACGCGGCGGGAGGCTTCCAGCACCAGCACACAGGTGATGACCGCAAACGTGACATCAAGCGCCGAAGGAATTCCCCCGCGATTCACGATGTCCATGTAGTAGATAAAGATGTATCCGGCCGTTCCCAGCGAAACGATGGCCAGGATGGCATCCAGCAGCGAGAGTTTTTTCCGCGAGGCTTTTTTCCAGCCCGGATACAGCAGAAAGATCAGGCAAAGCACAAGGGCAACGTGCAAGGAACGGTGCTTGAGCGTAACAAACGGAATGGCATACGCCGCGTACAGGTGGTACAGGGCAAAAGCTACGGCGATGACCGACACCAGAATGCGCAGCCATTTCGAAGAGAAAGTGCGGTATCCGGCTTCCTTGTCATACTCCTGCAAAATCGCCTGCGCCTTGTGTTCGTTCAGGCGAATCTCTTCTTCATTCGGCAAGTTGCTCGCTGTGTTCAATTATCGTCTCTCTCCTTTCTCTTCCAAAGCATTCACAAAACGGTACCACCACGGAAACCATTTCACCGACAGTTCCAGCGAAGTCCCCAAGGGGATGAGCGCAGACAGCTTCCACTGGTGTCCCCCGGCTTTCAGCATGTAATCGTCGCGCGTCACCAGATACAACACCTGGTCGCGCTGCTCATGCAAACCCTTGATGGTGATCCAACCGTCCTCAACGGACACGTGAACCTCCTGGTCTTGAAAATTGGCCGGGACTCCTGCGCCAAACGAGCGGAAAGAAGTCTCTGCCAATTCCAACCCGGAAAAGACGGAAAAGCGGTACGTTTCCCGCCACGGAGTCAATTCTACGGAATGAGTCCATTCAATTTGAAATTGATCGGATAAATGCAGCGGAACTGCGCCAATGCCCGCCTGCCGATGAAAATCGCGCAGCAGCAAATAGGGCTGGGGCCCAAACAGGATGAGCCCCGCCAACAGAAGGAGGAACAGATTCCGCAGTCTTTTGCCCATGATGATCCACTCCCCCTTCTGTCATGTGTTCTTCACCTTTACTCCAATGCGCCAACTTCCTTGTAATACTTCTCTGCACCCGGATGCAGCGGCACAACCAGGTTCTTGCCCGCTTCCTTCACATCAATGTCTTTTGCAGCGTTGTGGGCTGCCTGCAATACATCCAGATTCTCGAAAAAGGCTTTTGTCAGCTTGTACACCTGGTCTTCAGACAAGTCGTTGCGAACCAGCAGGATGTTTTGAATGGCCGCCGTCGGTATAGGCTGCTCGTTGTTGTACACTCCCGCCGGAATCTCCATCGAAACGAAGAACGGGTATTTCTCCGCCAATTTGGCCACGTCTTCCGGCTGAATCGGAACAATTTCCACATCTGCGGTCGTCATCAGGTCGATCACTGTGGAGTTGGGCAGGCCCGATGTGACGAATGCCGCGTCAATGTTGTTGTTTTTCAGCTGCTCGACCGCTTCCGCGTAGGAAAGGTAGTCGGCCTTGATGTCGTCATAGGTGATGCCGTGTCCGGCCAGCACCATCCGCGCGTTTACTTCCACGCCGGAGTTGGGAGCGCCCACCCCGACCCGCTTTCCTTTCAGGTCGTAAACGGATTTGATGTTGCGGTCCTTCAGGGTGACGATTTGCACGAAGTTCGGATACAGTCCGGCCATCGCGCGCAAATCCTTGATCGCACCGGTTTCCTTGAAATTCTCCAGACCTTCGTAGGCGAACGAGGTTGCGTCCGACATGACGAAAGCGACATCCGCTTTATCGGTATTAATCAGGTTAATATTTTCCACGGAAGCTCCTGTCGACTGAACCGACGCGTTGTAACCCAGCTTTTCCTTGTAAATTTTCGCCATTGCCCCGCCAAGCGTATAGTAGGGTCCGGAGCTGCCCCCTGTGGCGATGGTGAGGAACTTCTGCTCGGCTGCTCCGCTGGCACCATCACTGCCGCCTTGTTGCGCGGATTGTCCGCCGCATGCCGTAACAGTCAAGGCAAGCAAGGCACAAGACAGAATTGCACACATTCTCTTTTTCAACATCTTTGCTTCCCCCTTGTTTGTTGTAATCGTTTTCAGCAAAAATACTAATGCATGTCTCATGCCAACGCTGTTTTCCGCACGGAAGGAGGAAATTTTCCGCCTCAGGCGGCAAGTGACAAAGAAAAAGCGGCAAAAAAATCCCCTTTGAGCGGATCTTTTTGCCGGATGGAACAAACTGCTCGTTATTATGCCTCTTGATGATGTTTCCTATTATTCCTCTTCCATGTACTGTTTCAGCTTTTGCCGCAGGCCGCGTTCGCTGATCCCCAGCAGTTCGGCCGTCTTTTTCCGATGCCCTCCCTGACGCTCCAACGTATCCAGGATAATGCGCCGTTCCGCTTCCGCCAGCGTAATGCCGGAGGGAAGAAACAACCCGTCCTTTTCCCGGCTGCCCGAGCGCGATCCCCGTGACCGTTCCCGGACCGCCGGCGGCAAATCTTCCATCGTGATGACTTCCCCCGGTGAAAGCGCTACCGCATACTCGACGATGTTGGCCAATTCCCGGACGTTTCCCGGAAAGGAATAGCCGTACAGCCACTTTTTCACTTCCGGGGAAAACGCTTTCTTTGTCTTGCCCATTTTGGCCAGTGAAAGCTGCAGAAAGTGCTCCAGCAGGTACGGAATGTCCTCTGTCCGTTCGCGCAACGGAGGGATGTTGATGGGGATGACATTCAGCCGGTAGTAGAGGTCCTCGCGAAACGTCCCGCGGGCCACCTCCTCTTCCAAATCGCGGTTCGTCGCCGCGATGATGCGAATGTCGACCTCTTTGGGTGTGTAGCCGCCCAACGGGGTCACCACTTTTTCCTGGATTACGCGCAGCAGCTTTGCCTGCAGGGAAAGCGGCATCTCCCCGATTTCATCGAGAAACACGGTGCCTCCCTGGGAGCGCTCAAACAAGCCCTGCTTGCTCTGGTGGGCGCCGGTAAACGCTCCCTTTTCGTAACCGAACAACTCGCTTTCCAACAGCGCCTCCGGGATGGCTGCGCAGTTGATCGCGGAAAACGGCGCATTGCTGCGGTTCCCCTGAAAATGGATCGCCCGGGCCACCAGTTCCTTCCCCGTGCCGCTTTCACCCGTAATCAAGATGCTGGAAGGGATGTCCTTGACCCGTTCGATGAACTGAAACACCTTTTCCATTGCCGCGCTTTTCCCGACAATTCCCGCAAAGGACTGAGTCTGCCGCACGGCCTCGCTCAGCACCTGAACCTGCCTGTGCAGCCTCTGGTATTCCAGCGCCTTCTGCAAAAGCAGCCTCACTTCGTCCATGTGCAGGGGTTTGGTCAAGTAGTGATAGGCGCCTGCCTTGATCGCTTCCACCGACGACTGGATGGTGCCGTAGGCCGTCATCATGATGACGATCAGTTCCGGCTTCAGCCGCTTCATATCCGTCAGCAGTTCCAGCCCGCTCGTCTGGCCCAGGCTGAGATCAAGCAGGACGCAATCGATCTCCTCGGTTTGGATGATGTCCAAGGCAGACGGAGCATCCGTGGCGGTGAAAACGGCAAACTCATCTTCCAGCACAAAAGCGAGAGACACGCAAATTGACGGTTCGTCATCGACAATCAACAGGTTTGGCATGTTTCCCCTCCTGACAGACGAAAGTTATCCTCATCGCGCGAAGCCATTTCCTGTTCGAATGGGCCGCGCTCTCCCCCCGGCTGCGGAAAACGGAGCGTAAACGTAGTTCCCTCGCCGTACCTGCTCTGGACATCAATGCTGCCCCCGTGTTCCCGCATGATTTTCCGGCTGAGGTACAAGCCGAGCCCGATCCCTTGCGACTTGCTGGTATAAAACGGTTCAAACAGAGAGTCCAGTTGTTCTTCGCGTATCCCTTCCCCGTTGTCGGTTACGGAAATGCAAAGTTCCCCCGACTCTTCCCAGGCCCGCAGCAACAACTTTTTCTCCACATTGGAACTCATCGCTTCCATGGCATTGATCAGCAGGTTGATCAACACTTGTTTCACCCGGCCGGTGTCAGCCTGCAAATACAGGTCTCCCTCCACCTGCCGAACCAGGTGAACGCGCTCTTTCTCCAACCTGCGAGCAAACAGCACGAGCACGGAACGGAACAGTTCGTCCACCTTGATTTTTTGCAGCATCAGCGGCCTTGTACGGGAATAATCCAGCAAGTCCTCGACGATCCGGTTCAGCCGTTCCATTTCTTCCGGCACATACCGCAGCAGTTCGGTGCGAAAGCGGGGATCGTCCACTTTTTTGGGAAGAACCTCAATGAATGCCTTCATCGCGGTCAGCGGATTGCGCATCTCATGGGCGATTCCCGCCACAAGCTGTCCCAACGCCCGCATCTTTTCCTGATCAATCAGGCGGGCCTGCATTCTCTTGTGTTCGGTCCGGTCTTGCAGGGTCACAATCCAGCCGGCATGTTCGTGTTGCGCATTAAACAAGGGAGCGATGTAGTAATGGAAAATGCGGCGATTCTCCGTCCCCCACTCCATTTCTCCTTCCATCCGGCTGTCGTTGCTGACGGCCAGGTCCGGCTCCAGCGGAAGCTGCGGAAGCACGCTGGCAATGCGGCGTCCCAGCACTTCTTCGCGAAGGGAGAGCAGCCGCTTCGCCACTTCGTTTACCAGCGTGATGCGGGTGTCCACATCCAAGGAAAAAATGCCGTTTTCCGTGTTGTCCAGCACCTTGCGCTGAAACTCCATCGCATCGGCCAGGGCCGCAGTCTGTCTTTTCACCTCCGCCTTGAGCCGCTTGTTCCAAAGGTAAAACAGCGCAAGTGAAACCGCCCCGGCCGTCAAGGCAGCCAAGAGCCCTGCCACCAGCTTGCGCCACCATTCGAGCAAGTGGGGGGAGTACGGTTCAAAATACTGGCTGTACAGCCGCGAATAGGTTCCCTCCCGGTAGAGGAAATTCAGCCCCTCGTTCAATGCGTCCAGCAATTCCGTATGGCCTTCCCTGACGGCAAACGAGTAGTCGGTCGGATTGATCATGCCGGAACGCATCTCAAAATCGTCGAGACGGTTCATCTGCCGCAAGTGATATTCCGCCGTCCAGCGGTTTCCGATAAACGCATCCGCACGCCCGCGCAGCAGATTATTAAGCGCTTCTACTTGACTGAACGAAATGTTCATTTTCACCCTGCGCACGCTCTCCAGCAAATCCATGCTGCTGTGTCCGCGCTGCACCGCCACCACTTTTTCCGACAACTGGTTCAAGGTGTGGATCGACTCATCCTCACGCGGGACGAGCAGCACTTCCGACATGGTAAAAAAGGATTCGCTGAAATCGAACACCTCGTCGTAGCGGCTGGTATACTTCATTCCCAGCACCACGTCCACCTCGCCGGACTTCAGCGCGTTGACAGCATCCTCCCAGTCGAGCGGCACGTATTCCAGTTCCCAGCCGTGATGGCGGGCGATGCCTTCCATCAGGTCAATGGTAAACCCTGTCGCTTCCCCATGCGAATCGACCGACGAAAAAGGAGGAAGCTCCTTGTCAAACGCCACCCGCAGCACCCTCCCGCCGGCTTCGGCTGGCACCGGCAGGAACGCGAAGACAACGGCCAAAGCAACTAAACAGATCCGGAACGTTGCCAATGAAATCCACCCGCTTCCCCATGCGTACCTTTTTTGTCCAACAAGCCTATAATTAATTTTTACTGTACCTTCAATCAGTGCAATTTTAAAGAGAAAGCGAGGGTTTTCCAAGAAAAAAGGCAATCCTCCCGAAACTGCCCGTGTTGTTCCGAAAGGATTGCCTTATATTTCTTGTTCATGCGGAATGGAGGATTTGTCTGGAACGGTACCGGTTTTGTCCTTACCGCCGGCTCCGCAGTTCCGCCAGCACCTGATCCAGCGGCAGTTTTTGTTCCCGCAGCAGCACCAGCAGGTGGTAGAGCAAGTCAGCGGCTTCGTATCTCAACTCTTGCGGGCTGCGGTTCTTCGCGGCGATGATGACTTCCGCCGTCTCTTCGCCCACTTTCTTGAGAATCTTGTCGACGCCCTTTTCAAACAGATAGGTGGTGTAGGCCCCTTCCGGACGTTCTGCTTCGCGCGCCGCGATGACTTCCTCCAGTTCGCCGAGGATGGCAAAACGCGCTTCCGGAGAATCGTCTGCCTGCTCCCCGGCAGCGCCGTCCGTCAGAAGTTCGCCGGTAAAGCAGGTGTACGTCCCGTTGTGGCAGGCAGGACCGTTGGGCACCACCTGCACCACCAGCGCGTCCCCGTCGCAGTCGTACTGGATGGAGACGATCCGCTGGGTATTGCCGGAGCTTTCCCCCTTGTGCCACAGCTCTTGCCGGGAACGGCTCCAAAACCAGGTTTCCCGGGTTTCCAGCGATTTTTGCAGCGACTCCTTGTTCATATAAGCCAGCGTCAGCACTTTCTTGCTTACGGCATCCTGCACAATGGCCGGAATCAGTCCGTTTTCGTCAAATTTCAGTTTCTCCCACACTTGTTCGGCTGTCATGGCCGCACCACAACTCCTTTGGATCGAAGAAACTCTTTTACGGATTGTATGGACGTTTCTTCGTAGTGAAAAATCGACGCTGCCAAAGCGGCGTCTGCCTTGCCCTCCGTCAACACTTCGTAAAAATGTTCGCGGCAACCCGCTCCGCCGGAGGCGATCACCGGAATGCCCACCGCCTCGGAAACCAGCCTCGTCAACCTCAGACCGAAGCCTTTTTTCTCGCCGTCATCATCCATGCTGGTCAGCAGGATTTCCCCCGCTCCCAGCCGCTCCGCCTCACGCGCCCACTCGATGACATCCTTTCCGGTGCCGTTTCGGCCGCCGTGCGTGTACACTTCCCATTTGTCTTCCCCCACCTGGCGGGCATCGATCGCCACCACGATGCACTGAGAGCCGAATACGGAGGCCCCTTCGCGGATGAGCTCGGGGCGAAGCACGGCAGCGGTATTGAGCGAAATCTTGTCCGCGCCGGCGCGCAGGATCCGCTTCATGTCCTCGACGCTGTTGATGCCCCCGCCGACGGTAAAGGGAATGGTGATGTTGGCCGCCGTTCGTTCAATCACGTCAACCATGGTCTTGCGCCCTTCATGGGATGCCGAAATGTCCAGAAAGACCAGCTCGTCGGCTCCCTCCTCGCTGTACTTTCGGGCCAGTTCCACCGGATCGCCGGCGTCGCGCAGTCCGACGAACTGCACGCCTTTTACGACGCGTCCATCCTTCACATCCAGACAGGGAATGATTCGTTTGGCCAGCATCTCAACCACGCTCCCCAATCCGGCTGAGCGCCTCTTTCAGCGTAAACGCTTCGGTGTAGAGCGCCTTGCCCACGATTGCCCCACTGACGCCTTCTGCCGCGTGTGCCGAGAGCGCCAGCAGGTCGTCCAGGCTGCTTACGCCGCCGGAGGCGATCACGGATTTGCCCGTGGCCCTGGCCAGTTCGGCAATCTCCGTCACGTTGGGGCCGGTCAGCGTCCCGTCGCGGGCAATGTCGGTGTAGATAAACGTCCCGGCGCCGTACTCCACCAGCCGTTTGGCCAGATCCGCCGCTTTCACGTCCGTGGTGGTCAGCCAGCCGCGCGTGGCCACCATGCCGTTGCGGCAATCAAGACCGATGGCGATTTTGTCCCCGTACTTTTGCAGGATTTGCCGCGTAAAGGGCTCGTCCTCGATCGCAGCCGTGCCGACGATGACGCGGGCGACGCCTGCCTCCAGGTAGCCAGCGATCTGCTCCTCGTTGCGAATCCCGCCGCCCACCTGAACGGGAACGGGTATGGAGCGCGCGATTTCCTTGATGAGCTCCGCGTTTGCCGGCTGCCCCTGCTTCGCCCCGTCCAAATCTACCAGATGCACCCAGGAAGCGCCTTGCTCCGCCCACCGTCTGGCCACTTCCAGCGGCGAATCGGCGTACACCGTCTCCTGCGCGTAGTCGCCCTGAAACAGGCGGACGCATTTGCCTCCGCGAATGTCAATCGCCGGATAGATGACAAAACTCATGACCGTCCCTCCTCGCACTGTGCCGCAAAGTTGCGCAAAAGCCGCATGCCCGTCTCACCGCTTTTTTCGGGATGAAACTGCATGCCAAATACGTTGTTGCGTCCCGCAATGGCTGTCACCGGCTGGTAATAGTCGGTCACGGCCAGCAGCACGTCCGCCTTGCCAACCTGTACGTGATAGGAGTGGACAAAGTAGACGTAATCGCCGTTCCGCACACCCTCCAGCAGCGGATGGCGCTGTTTGATCTGCAGTTGGTTCCAGCCCATGTGCGGCACTTTGAAATCGCCGCGGAAGCGCACCACTTCCCCCTCCAGCAGGGCGAGCCCGCGGTGCTCTCCGTGCTCTTCGCTTTTTTCAAACAACAGCTGCATCCCCAGGCAAATTCCCAGGATCGGCCGGCCGGATGCGGCGTACTCGCGGATGGCGTTTTCCAGATCCAGCTTCCGGATGTTGGCGATGGCATCCCCAAATGCCCCGACACCCGGCAGGATCAGGCCGGCGTACCCGTTCAGGCGCTCCGGCCGGGAGACGAATTCGTATCCGTACCCCAGACGCTCCAGCGCCTTGCTCAAGCTGTACAGATTCCCCATGCCGTAATCGATGATCCCGATCATTCTACAAAACCCCTTTGGTCGACGGAACTCCTTTTACCCGCGGATCGAGCGTCGTCGCTTCGTCCAGGGCACGGCCCAACGCCTTGAAAATGGCTTCAATCATGTGGTGGGTGTTGTGACCGTAGTGCAGGATCACGTGCAGATTGATCCTCGCTTCCAGGGCAAACTTCCACAAAAACTCATGCACCAGTTCGGTGGGAAATGTCCCCACCTGCGCGGACGGGTAGGCCGCCCGATACTCCAAGTGCGGCCGGTTGCTGATGTCGATCACCACTTGCGCCAGCGCGTCGTCCATCGGCACGAAGGCATTGCCGTAGCGCCGGATCCCCTTCTTGTCGCCCAAGGCTTCGCGCAAGGCGTTGCCCAGGCAGATGCCGATGTCTTCCACGGTATGGTGGTAATCGATCTCAATATCCCCTTTGGCCTTCACGCTCAAATCAAAATGGCCATGGCGGGTAAACAGGTCCAGCATGTGGTCGAGAAAAGGCACCCCGGAATCCTGGCTGCTCTCCCCGGACCCGTCGATGGCAAACGAAAGAGAAATTTGCGTCTCGTTGGTGTTGCGTTCGATTTGAGCCGCCCGCTTTTTCTCAAGCTGACTCATTTTCCCTCACGCTCCTGTTCAAAATCACGCAGCCTTTCCGCAATCGCTCTGCCGTGGGCAGCCAGGCCCTCCTGTTCGGCCAGCGCCACGATTTTGCGGCCGTTTTCCTGCAAATCGCGCAGGCTGTAGGAGACGACGCTCGATTTCTTGATGAAGTCGTCCACGGAAAGCGGCGAGGAGAAGCGGGCGGTGCCGTTGGTCGGAATCACGTGGTTGGAACCGGCGAAATAATCGCCCACCGGCTCAGAACTGTACGGCCCGAGGAAGATGGCACCGGCGTTTTCCACCTTGCCCAGGTGCATAAACGGCTCCCGGATCATAAGCTCCAGATGCTCCGGCGCGATCCGGTTGATGACGGCAAAACCTTCGTCCAGATTCTCCACCAGAACAATCGCTCCGTTGTTGCGAATCGACGCTTCGGCAATCGACTTGCGCGGCAGGTCGGCGAGCTGCCGTTCCACTTCCTGAGCCACTTGTTCCGCCAGTTCCCTGGACGTGGTCACCAAAATCGCCGCCGACATCGGATCATGCTCGGCCTGTGACAGCAGATCGGCGGCCACGTAGCGCGGGTTGGCCGTCTCGTCCGCCAGCACGGCGATCTCGCTCGGCCCCGCCACCATGTCGATGCTGACCAGCCCGAACACTTCCCGTTTGGCCAAGGCTACAAAGATATTTCCCGGTCCCACGATCTTGTCCACTGGCGCAATCTGTTCCGTTCCGTAGGTCAGCGCGGCAATCGCCTGAGCGCCCCCCACCTTGTAGATTTCATCCACCCCGGCGATTCGGGCGGCGACGAGAATGGCCGGATTTACCTTGCCGTCTGCTCCCGGCGGCGTGGTGATGACCACTTCCGAAACCCCGGCAATCTTCGCCGGAATCGCATTCATCAGCACGCTGGAAGGATACGCCGCGGTCCCGCCAGGCACGTACAGGCCGACGCGCTTCAGCGGGCGCACCAGTTGTCCCAGGATCGTCCCGCTTTCCTTCGTCACAAACCAAGACTGGCGCACCTGCCGTTCATGGAAGTCGCGGATGTTGGCCGCCGCTTCGCGCAAGGCCTGCTGCACTTCCGGCAAAACCTGTTTTTCCGCCTCGGCGAACTCTTCCTCGCTCACACGAAAACGATCCAGCTCGACCCGGTCGAACTTGCGGGTGTATTCGCGCAGGGCCTCGTCTCCCCGTTCTTTCACATCGGCGAGAATGGCCTTGACAGCCTCCTGCTGCTCTCTCGTTCCCGAGTCGACGGAGCGCCTGGCATCGTATTGATTGGCTGGTATGATTCTCATTGGGTTGACACCCTCCCACAATCTAGTTTGAGTTGGGAATGACCTGCAGAAACTTGTTGCAAATGTCGTCCACTGCCTCGCTTTTCATCCGGTAACTTGCCCGATTGGCGATCAAGCGCGTGGTGATTTCGCAAATGTGCTCCAGTTCCACCAACCCGTTTTCCCGCAGGGTTCGCCCGGTAGAAACAATGTCGACAATTCGGTCTGCCAGTCCGATGATGGGGGCCAGCTCCACTGAGCCGTTCAGCTTAATGACTTCCACCTGCTGCCCCTGTTCACGGAAGTAGCGCGAGGCAATTTTGGGGTACTTGGTGGCAACGCGCGGAGCCTCCACCGGCTTCCAATCCGGCAGCCCGGCGACCATCATCCGGCAGTATCCGATTTTCAGGTCCAGCAGTTCGTATACGTCCCGCTCCTCTTCCAGCAGGACGTCCTTGCCCACCACGCCCACATCAGCCACGCCGTACTCCACATAGGTGGGCACATCGGTAGGCTTGGCCAGAATAAATTCCAGACTGGCGTTTTCCACGGGAATGATCAGCTTGCGCGACTCCTGCAGCTCCGCCGTCACTTCCAGACCTGCCTGCTGCAGGAAGTGGACAGCCTCTTCAAAGATCCGCCCTTTCGGCATGGCGATTGTCAATTTCTGTGCTTGATCCAAAACGGCCATTGCAATTCCTCCTGTGCGGTTTGAAACCTTCAAGCTACTCGTCCAGCATGCAAATCACCCTGGCGAACCGCGCATCCCGGCGGCCGGCCTCTACCTCTGCCTGTCCCTTGACAAGCCGGGTTACCACCACCAGTCCGTCCTTGCGGAGAAGCTGCGCCTCGGCCAGTGCGGCCCGGCGCTGATTCGCCGTATAGCAAAGCAGCACATTTGCCTTTTCCCTGTTTACTATTTCCGGTGTGACCTGCATCAGCCGGTCCATCTTGATCGCAAAACCGGTGGCCGGAGCCGGACGGCCAAACTGTGCCAGCAGGTGATCGTACCTGCCCCCGCCCAGAAGCGGCGTGCCCAAATCTGCCGCATACCCTTCGAAGACAACGCCGGTGTAATAGTTCAGATTGCTGACCAGGTTGAAATCAAGCAGCAAATCTTCCGTCACACCGTACGCCTCCAGGGCATCCCAAAGCGAGGCAACCGTCTCTACCGCGCGACGGGCCTTGCCGTTATCCGTCAGTTTCCGCGCTTCGGCGATCTTGCTTTTGCCGCCGCGAAGCCTGAGCAACATTTCCAGCCGCTGCTTGCCGTCACTGCCGATCTCCAATGACGAGAGCAGGTGCCGGTAGCCGACAAAATCCCGTTCGTACAGATACTTGCGGAATTGCTCGCGCACCTCCTCATCGGCGATCTCCTCCTCCAGCAAGCCGTCGGCAAAATCGACGTGGCCAATGGCGATCCGGAAGGTTTCCACCCCTGCTGCGCGCAGACAGAAAACGGCCAGCGCGATCGCTTCCGCATCCGCATCCTCGGAAGCGTCGCCAATCAGCTCGATGCCGGTCTGGTAAAACTCGGCGTTTCGTCCCGCCTCTTTCTCCTGGGCGCGAAAAACATTGGCCTGATAATAAAGGCGGATCGGAAAAGGTACGTCTTTATATAAGGAAGAAACTACCCGCGCGATCGGCGTCGTCATGTCCGGCCGAAGCACGACGGTATGTCCCTGTTTGTCCAGCAGGCGAAACATCCGATCCGTCAAGGTGGCGCTTGCAACCCCTACCGTATCGTAGTATTCCAGGGAGGGAGTGGAAATCTCCTCATACCCCCAAGGTTCGATGCAAGCCCTGAGCGCGCGCTCCAAACGCCGCTGTTTGGCCAGTGATTCCGGCAGGATGTCGCGCATCCCCAACGGTTTTTCAAACCCCAACGGTTTCGCCATCACTCTTTCCCTCCAAGCATTCGCTTTACTCTGCTAATATGGTAACAAACTAAAGTGATGTATGAAGCGTAACACGGAATACCGCAGGGGTCAACCTCGACGAGAATAGTCAGAATATTGTTTGGCCAAAAAACGAAAAGGGACTGCCGTCCGGTCAGCTGTCCCCGTCTTGGGTATTTCCTTTTTCCTGAGGCGAAATTCCCTCCCGGATCACCCGCATCGGATTTCCGCCGACAAAGGAGCCCGGCGCCACATCCTTATGGACAACCGTCCCTGCAGCCACGACCGCTCCGTCCCCGATTGTCACCCCCGGCAGAATCGTCGAGTTGGCCCCGATCATGACGCGATTCCCGATTCTCACCTCGCCCAACCGGTACTCTTCCACGAGGTATTCATGGGCGAGGATGGTGGTATTGTAGCCGATTACGCTGTTGCGCCCGATCCGGATCAGTTCGGGAAACATGATATCGACCATCACCATCAAGGCCACAGCCGTCTGCTCCCCTACCTCCATCCGCAAAAAGGTGCGGTACATCCAGTTTTTCAGCGGCAAAAACGGAGTGTATCGGGCAAGTTGGATGACGATGAAGTTCTTTAGCACTTTCCAAAAACTGACCGTCCGGTACATCTGCCACAGGGGATTCGCCCCTTCTATGCGGTAGCGTGTCGTCTTTCTCATCTCGGCGACCCTCTCTTCGCTTGTCAGATATCAGCGTCAGCGTCTTCCAGAATGGCATCCGATTGTTTGCGGCTGAAGTGGACGGCCGCATTGTACCCCATCCGTTTCAAACGGAAATTCATCGCCGCCACTTCGATGATGACGGCCAGGTTTCGCCCGGGACGGACCGGAACCGTGATGATCGGGAGCTCTTTGTCCATGATCTTGATCGTCTCTTCGTCCAGGCCGAGCCGTTCGTACATTTTGTGGGGATCCCACAGCTCCAGCTGCACGACCAGTTCGATGTTCTTCATGTTCCGCACCGCACCGGCGCCAAACATGGTCATTACGTTAATGATCCCCACACCTCGGATTTCCAGCAAATGCTGAATCAAGTCCGGAGCGCTTCCGCTCAGTTGTCCGCCCTGCGTCTGGCGAATCTCCACCGCATCGTCGGCAACCAGGCGATGGCCTCGCTTCACCAGTTCCAAAGCCGCTTCGCTTTTTCCAATTCCGCTGGCGCCCATGATGAGCACTCCCACCCCGTACACATCGGTCAATACGCCGTGAATCGTGGTCGTCGGCGCCAGGCGGTTCTCCAGGTAGTTGGTCAATTTGCTCACAAGGGCTGTCGTGGCCAGCGGAGATTGCAGAACTGGCACGCCATACTTGTTGGATACCTCGATGATTTCCTCCGCTACCGGCTGATTTCGCGTAACGCAAAAGCAGGGCGTTTTTCCCTGCATGAGAAAATTCATTCGCTCCAGTCGTTCCTCGTGGGACAGGGTTTCAAAAAAGGTCACTTCTGTCAGTCCAAACAGCTGAATCCGCTCTTCCGCGTAATAGGAATAATAGCCTGCGAGCTGCAACCCCGGCCTGCTCAGGTCAGACACGGTAATTTCCCTGCCCAATCCCGCTTCACCACTGACGACATTCATGTGAAAGTGATTTACCAGGTGGCCCACATTTGTCTTGCGCATGCGTGTTCCTCCCTTCACCATGGAATTTCGTGACATTTCTTATTGTAACGAAAGCGTCATGATGGGGACAACCGTTCCGCTCTTCCCGTCTGGGTCTGTCATTTACATTTTTCATTTATTTTCATAAGATAATAAGATAGATTTGGTTACAATTGTTTCAGTCGCGTGCATTTTTTTGACTGGAAAGGGGAGCAACATCTTGGATTTTTTGCTTCGATTCGTTCTTGTAGACATCCCGGAAGCCTTCTTGCTTTTAATGATCGGCTTCGCCATATTCAACCTTTCCGTCTTTGTCGATTTGCGAAAAACATTCATTTTTTCCTTTGTATTTGCCGTTTTCGGAGAAGTCTTCTCCTATCTGGAGGTTCCCTATCAACCCAAGGTGTTGCTGATGTTTGCCGTCACGGCAGTTGCGGTTCTGTCAACGCCGACTTTATTTTGACCCACCATCGCCGGTTTAGAATTGACCCACCCGGCGATTTTTTGTTGGTTAGGTGGTAGAGGGGGAGCCGTA
>Ga0207869_1000300_pt1 | contig 44492 bp, 50 predicted proteins | sample HigsolmetaAR205D_FD_184837 | JGI IMG/M metagenome (GOLD analysis project Ga0207869, IMG submission 184837) | Ionic liquid and high solid enriched microbial communities from the Joint BioEnergy Institute, USA - AR20-5-D (SPAdes) (version 2) ...
TACTCAGCAAGCGTATGTTAGGGGTATCGCTGCTTCAACCCCTAACATAGGAGAAAGTACTATGTCTAAAATCTTTGAGAAAGCTCGTGACGTTCGACTTAGCCGTCGAATTCTTGTTGACTTTGAACAGCAGCTTAAAAAGCTACCTCATAAGCTCACGGTTGCTCAGATGTCCGTGCTTTACGCTACCGACCGTGATCATGAATGCTCACAAAAGAAAATCTGTGATGTCACCGGTATCGACCGCAGCACTACGGCTAATGTTGTCCGGCGTCTCGAGGCTAAGGGCTTGGTCACAGTCAAGGCAAGCAATCATGATCGGCGCGCTAATTGCGTTCGCTTGACTAAGGATGGTAAAAAGGCGCTGATCGAAGCTTTGAGACTTGAGACTAAGTTCTTCGCAGCTAAGTAACAATGGATGGGCAAGAACAAACATATAGTTGTCCGCGATGTGGCTCAGCCATTGATAAATCCTCTATCTATTTAGGTAAAGATGGTGAGGGCCATATTTGCGGCGATTGCTGGGTACAGGATAGATACGAGGACTGGATAAAAGGTCATGCTTACAGTAAAAGCATTGAACCAAGTGACAAGCGATAAGCTTGAAAAACGCAGACAACACGAAAGCACCATCGAAAAGCAGCAGGAGCGATTAAATGGAAACGAGAACAATGGGGCTGCTATCACTAGCATTTCGTAACCCGCCATCTGCTTTCGATATCCGTCGCATTGCGATACAAAACGCAAGGTCGCGCGGAACTCGCATCAAGCATCGTAAGCCAGTTGTTCTACATGCGAGTGTGCGTGCGCGCCAACAAGCTAAGCGTAAACGCAAGCGCCAACTTCAACGTCAAGCTAGACGCATCACAAGGCTACATCGAAAATGAGCCTAATTGGAATACAGATACTTAATGCTTCTAAAACTAGGTGAGTTCACGGCAGCGTCAGGTACGACGCTGCCGTATAGAATTGATTGCAGTTCTTTAGATAGGTCGGATTTAGAGTGTATTGCCGAAGTTATCCGGCCTTACCTTGATCCGTACGGTAAGGTCGTGTCTGTTTCAAAAGACAGCAAACCCTTCGCAAATATCTTTAAGCATTGGGTAACGAGGAACTCAAAAACACTGCTGCTAGTTGATACGGTATGGGTAACCGGTCAAAGTATGAGAAAAACTGCTGAGCGCTATATGAGCACTCAGAAGTTCAATGACTGGCAGGGGGTAGTTCTATTCGCTAGATCAAGAACACCTATGTACGTCAGGCCGTTCATGATGGCGCTGTATTGAATCCACGTTTTTTCACCGGTGAAAATTTAGGGATACGGACCATGCTCGCGGCTATAAGGAATTTCTTGACTCTAGTGCTGGTTGTTCTATTCATTGTTTTGCTTCCGATACTCGTGGGTTTCGTGATCATGGTTATCGGGCTTATGTATGTGATAAATGAAACTCGAATTCGTATGAATTATTGGTGCTGGCGTTGCAAGCAACGGTGCAAAGGAAAGTTCAATAAACTCTTAAAACAGACAAGGGACGCTACCAATGACATTCACTCCCGAACAAGCACAGAAGGCGATTAAGCTCAGAAATGAGGTTAAAATTACGTAGAGTTTCACTATGTTCAACTGGCAATCATTTCTTACGCAGCATCGCATACCGTTTACAGATAGAGGGCGTAACGTATCGCGAGGCAATATCGCGTTGAAGTGCCCTTTCTGTGGCGATGCAGACCCTAGCATGCATATGAATATCAGCTTGCAAGGGAAAGGTTATGCTTGCTGGCGTGATGTAAACCATAGAGGACGCAATGAAGCTTATCTAGTTCATGCACTGATTGGTGTATCTCTAGCTGAAGCTAGGCGCATTGTTTACGGTAACGAGCAACCAATTCCAACAGTCAGCGAACTAGAAGAATTAGCTGCTCGCCTTTATGCACGAGAACACAAAATCAAAAAGTATTTGAAGATACCAAGTGATTGGCGGCCATTATGGGAACAACGCAACTCACCTGCTCGCTCGCAAGTATTCAATTATCTGGTGGGGCGTAATTATCCCAAGCACGATGCAATAGCTATGGCAGCTCGGTACAATCTGTACTATGCCCTAAAGCCGCCGTGGGATCGTCGTATCATTTTCCCTATATACGATGAGAAAGGCCGCATCGTAAACTTTACAGGAAGAGCTATTTCGAGCACTGCGCGCATTCGTTATAAAACGCTTGATCGTGAGAATGCACCGTTACACATGAGCGAGTGCCTTCTTGACTATCATCGGCTCGTCAACACAGAAGGCTCGGTGCTGGTCGTATGTGAAGGGCCGTTTGATGCAATGCGCTTGACCTGGATAGGTGAGCCATTTGGTATCTATGCAACCTGCGTATTCACGCAGAATGTAAGCGCTGTACAGGCTGATAAACTGTCGCGCCTCTTGTCAAATTTTGGCCGTTGTGGGGTTTTATTTGACCGAGGTGCAGAACTACATGCTACTCGTGCTTTATTCTCGCTACCGGGTTTTGAGAAGTTTGAATTGCCTAAGGATGTTGATGATCCAGGTGAACTAACCGGTAGCCAAGCATTGGCCTTGTGTCGGTCGTTGCTTTCTTGGAATTAGACGGGGGGCTTACTGTTATGGAGGTAAGCCATGACTGTGATTGTTGTTTGTGGCGGGCGTTTCTATACCGATAAACAAAGAGTATTTGAGACGCTCGACAAAATGTATTCTAACTCGATTGACACATTCGTGGTGGTCGAGGGTGGAAGTAGCTACGGTGCAGACTCATTTGCTAGGCAATGGGCTCGCCGTCGCAAGCTCAAAGGTGAAAACGTAGAGTGCATCACTGTAAAAGCTAATTGGAAATTATATGGTAAAGCCGCTGGCCCCATTCGTAACCAACAGATGATTGACGATTACCGGCCTGAAAAGGTGCTGGCATTTCCTGGTCACAAAGGCACCAAGGACATGATCGCCAGAGCACGTAAGGCTGGAATACCAGTCATACTGAGTGAAGATTGGGATGATGAGGTACGGGCGGCTTTAGTATGATCGAAATCCACACGTTTGAATTTGTATGCCTTTTAGCGCTGGCCAGCTTACTTGGGCTGGCGCTAGGTTTTGTTCTCAGCATTGTCATCCGTGACGAGCTAACTAATCATCATAGTGAGCATTAGTTAGTTAGCACAGTGTTGAGTATAACCTATACAACTCAAGCAATCATCATGCTGAGCATTAGTTGAAATGCTAAGCGCTCAGCATGCCCTAAATTATAGGCTACGAATGGCCTAAATTGACCGCTTAGCGGCCTTGCAAGGCAAGGCAAGGGTATACCCTAGGTTAGCGTTCGCGTGCCTACGAAGCCGCGTTTGCCTTGCATATGCACATCGATATACAGTTGTATGAGCATTTGTCATGCCCCCCAAAATGCGGTATGGTTAAAGTGTGGGCTGAAGGTTTTGCGTACCCACACTCTCGCTACGGGGCAATTCCCTTTCAGGCATTACAGGAGGTTTTTATGGCTCGGGCCGCAGCGGTTGCGGTGCGTAAGCTTGCGCACTCAAAATCAGAAAAATTGACGAAAGTCAATGGTGGTGTAAACCACAGTAAAGATAAGAAAATAGCAGTGTTCGCTAATTTCCGGCCGCGCGCTGGTGATAAGCTGACACCGAAGGAATGGGCTACGAAAATTAACGCTACATGGCAGCGCTCAACAGAATCACTACTCGAAACTGCTCGCCTTATTCGCGAGGCGCGCGGTGACTTGCCCGTAGGTAAATATAAGGAAATGCAAAAATATCTCGATATGGGCGAAGCTGACGTATCGAAGCTGTACTCGATTGGGTGCTGCGAAGTGTTTTACAAGAAGCAGAATATGCCGAAGCTACCACCAAAGTATTCGGTTCTCTATCTGCTTTCGCTAATACCGGCTGAGGCGTTGCAAAAGCTCTTTGACAAAGGTGACATTCACCTGAACATGACGCGCAAGTGTGCTGATGAACTGAAAAAGAAGTACAAGTTGCTTGCACAGTTACAAGACGACCCTGACGAGGGGGATGAAGACTACGCTGAGGACGAGTCTGATAACGATAATGAATATGAAGAGCCTGAAACTGACAATGATGAGGAAGTTGACGAGCCTGAAACTGATAACGACGAGGAAGATGAGCCTGAGGTTGAAACAAAACCTGCACCGGTTAAGTCAAACGCACCACCAAAAGAAGGTTTCGAGTTACATCTGGAAAATTGGCACAATGGCGTTCTAAGCCAAATTGAGTTTTGCGATGCGCTCGAAGAATATTTGAAGCAGGGTAAGCGCATACCGCAAGACAAAATTAAGGATGCGCTCAGGTTATCAGCATTGCTGAAGCGCATGTGTGAACAGTACAAGTAAGAACGTGCATATGTAGAGAGCGGGCTGGCATCATCAACGGTGCCAGCCTTTAACAAAATATGGGGGTAGAAATGACTGTCAAGGAAAAACCTGTATCACCAGATGAAGTATATCTAGGGTACCTCAAAATTCTAGCGTCCTATCATACGGTTTGCGGCGACCGTTCGGTAGGAAAAGCTCTTGAGTGGGCTGCTACGCGTATCGAGGCATTGCAAAAGCATATAGCTCAGCACAAGGGCTGCATATACTGCAATTCACGTAAACGAATGGAAATTCTGGGTGACGTATCGCTTACGAACGTAGTGCCCTTGCATGGACGTGGTGAGTAACGCATTGCAGAGGAGAGGGCCATGCGTGACCACGCTTATTTGGACGAAGGGCTGCGTCGGTGGATCTACCGAACTGCCCGTCAAAATCATTGGCGCGTTGCTAGCTGGTATGAACTAGATGATCTCATACAAGATGGTTTTATGTGCTACCAGAAATGCGCCGTTAAGTACGCTCGCTTGTTGCGCAAGCGTAAACCACAGAAAAGTGACCGGCGTAATTTCATGGCGCTAGTCAAGGTGAGTTATGAGCGTCACATTCACGATCTGGCAAACAAGCGTAGCAAGCAGAAGGAAGTCACAATATCGAGCTTGCTACCTAAAGACAAAGAATACTCGCTTGATGTCGTATTCGAGCGACTAGGAGGTACGACCGAGCAAACTGATTTTCTTCTGCGTCTTAACGAGTTACCGCCTAAAGTGCGGGATGTTTTGGTCGAGGCGCTTCAGGATGTGCTCAAGGGTAAGCAACCGAAGGTCAAAGAACTGAACAAAAGACTCAATGCAGCTATAGGGTCTAAAAATTCGGTTGACATGGTGTCTCGAATATACAAACATTTCGGAGTCGTCAGGGCTAATCACGCCTGATGTATGTAACTTCTATCAGCAATGGCAAGAACAGGAGCTAGCTAGCTATGTCAACGACTGTCTATGACGAATTATCGTCAGTCTTAAAACTGAAATATAAGTCTGGCACTGACGTGCAGGACTACCTCAGAAAAGTTCTCGACAAAGCCGACAAGCTCAGCGACACGCAGTGGGATAAGCTCTCTGAGGAAACTCAGGAATGGGTGAACTCGGCTGTTGATGCTCACGAGTCTGGGAATGAAATTCCCATACCCGAGGGGCTTGACCTTGGCGATGATGAGGACGAGGACGAGGACGAAGACCTGCCCGATCTGAGCGACCTTGACGACGAAAACGAGGACGACGAGGATGAGGACAATGAGCCTGCACCACGTCGCGCTGCAACTAAGAACGGTCGCGGTGGTAAGCATGCAACTGCTAAGAAAGCAAGGGCTGCTGCCGCTGATGACGATAATGAAGATGAGGATGAAGAAGTGGTAGCACCTAAGAAGCGTGGCAGACCAGCGGCTAAAAAGGCTGCCAAGGAAACAAAACCTGCCAAGGGTAAGGTGGCAAAAGCTGCTAAGCCTGAGAAAACAGAAAAGAAGGCTAAGGGCAAGGCTGCTACAAAGCCCGAAAAGAAGACTAAGAAGGCTGGTACCGGTGGTGGTCGTCGTGAGCGCCTGTTCAAGGACGATCAGGTTATTACGGTACTTGTAGATGAGAACCCAAAGCGGCCCCACACTGCAAGCTTTGAGCGTTTCGAGCTGTACTATGAGCTTGCAAAGAAGAAGGGTAAGAAGGGTTTCACTGTCCGTGAAGCGCTTGACGCTGGCGTGCTGAGCGCTGACTTGAAGTGGGATAGCGAACACAACTACATCAAGATTTCTTGATCAAATTCGATCAACGTAGTTCCTTAAAACGGCCCTGTTTGAAGCAGGGCCGTTTTTGTTGGTATGATTTCAGCACGCACTATTTCACAGTCGTTTAGAAGACAAGGGAGAAGCCAATGCCTGACAAATACCAATACCAGCATTTCGTACAATTTCCATTACTCATGCATTGGATTAAGGAGCGCTACAGTATCTATATAAAGCGTTCACAGCAAAAACCAAAACCTTGGACCGATGATCCCATTCTACAACGGTACCGCTTTTGCAACGTGTACCGTGAACTTGACAAAGTGACGGTTTGGATTTCTGATAACTGGCGTAGCCCTAACGCCGATGATCCTGATCTTTGGTTTGCTATGCTGGTTGCTCGGTACATCAATGAACCCGGTACGATGGAACTCATGGGTTATCCTGTTCCATATCGCAGTGCCAACTTCATTGATGCCGTACAGCAGCGCAAGCGTGAGGGTAAGAATGCTTTCAACGCTGCTTACATCATTTCTACTGGTGGCTTGACACTACCCAAGCACGAATACCTGGATATGTTCTTCAAGCGTATGTGGAACAAACGTAAACAGCTTCGCGTTGCTCAGGGCATGAATCTCAGAAATTACTGTGAGCTACTGGTTAATCAACCCGGTATCGGTAGATTTATGGCTGGTCAGATCATCGCTGACTTGAAGTATGCCAACCCAATACTCAAAGAAGCTGATGACTGGTGGTCATTCGCTATTTCTGGACCTGGATCGCGCCGTGGCATGAACCGGGTGCTTGGTAGACCAGTCAAACAGAATTGGAATGAGGATAAGTGGTTTGCAGAATTGCGAATACTTCGGCTAATAGTCAATCAGCATTTACCCGAAAACATGCCTAATATTCATGGGCAGGACTTGCAAAACTGCCTATGTGAGTTCGATAAGTATTGCCGAGCAAAGTTCGGTGAAGGTAAACCCAAGCAGAAGTTCAATGGTGTATAGATGCAAGAATACATCGCATGGTTGTGGGATTTTTGGGTGTGGTGTGCTAAAATCAACCTAGTGCTCATGATCTTCACTGACGTTAAACAAAACAAGTGGTCAACCCCAAGGGAGTATGCCCTCATAGTATGCTTCGGGCCTATCTCTCTTGGAGGTACTATTTTCTATGTCCTCATGGGTATCTATGAAAAGTTGCGGGAAAGGTATCGAAAGAGGTAGCCATGGACCTCATCGTAATCCCTTCAATGGGGCGTCATAAGCGACAACAAACTCTAGCAACATTCGAGCGCACATTTATCGTTGACTCTTACAAGGTTGTGCTGGCGGTACCCAAGAACGAAGTAAGCAAATACGAAACTGCCAGCTATAAAGGCAAACGCATCAAGCGCGAAACGTTGAAGAAAATCGATATACATGGCGTGCCAAAGGAATACTCAGGTATCAGCCGAACTCGAGAATATATCCTTACTGAGCTTGCACGTTACCATAACGCCCGCCGCGTTTTCATGGTTGATGATGACTTGTCGTTTTGCCATCGACCCGACCTCGAGAAGGCTGATATGCCGTACATTAATGATGATCCTTACGGCATGCATTGCATGGTTGAGCAATTGACCATGTGGCTCGAAGAAGGCTTGGTGCACGTTGGCTTAATCAGCCGCCAAGCGAATAGAAAAACCGGTGTCGAATACCAGGAACCGGGGCGCATGATGAATGCCTACGCTTACGACGCAAAGGTAATTCAGAAACTCATCAAAACAAAGCAGCTTAAGCTTGGCCGTATACCAGTAATGGAGGATTTTGACCTAACCCTACAGCTCATTCGTCTCGGTTATCCTAGCCGAGTTAGCTGTCAGTATGCCTGGACACAGACTAGCAACATAGATGGCGGTTGTAGCACTTACCGAACGGCAGAAGTACAAGCTGAGGCTGCTTATAAGTTGGCAAAACTTCACAAAGGCTTTGTTGAAGTGGTCGAGCGCAAAGCTAAGACTTGGAAGAACAACCTCACTACCCGCGTTGACGTGCGTATAGCCTGGAAAAAGGCTTATGAGGCTTCAATCAAGAATAACCGCGAAGCTGCTTAGAAGCCCGTATGTAAAGGTAGCTGAGTGCCCCGCCAATAGGAGTTACGTCAATGAAAGTTATCAATGCAAGAAATGTTAACGATGCGTACATTAAAGGACTAAGACTCCTTCACAAGTATGGCAAAATTGAAGAGTCACGGGCTGGTCATGTACTCGTCGCACCATTTCCGGTAACGACTGTGTATCAACGACCCTATGAGCGTATCCTGTTTGACGCAAAGCGTGATGCGAACCCCTTCTTTCATTTGATGGAATCACTGTGGATGTTGGCCGGTCGCAATGACGCAACTTGGCTGGACAAGTTCGTTAAGGATTTTTCATCGCGTTTTGCTGAGGAGAGCGGGCATCAACACGGCGCTTACGGCTACCGGTGGCGCACACATTTCATGCTTGACGGTACTGAAGATACTTACGAGCACGGCTTTGAGCTAGATCAGCTCGACCGCATCGTGTACTTGCTGCGCAAGAACCCTCGTGACCGGCGCATTGTATTGCAGATGTGGGATCCTGAAATCGACCTCGGTGCAAACAAACGCGACGTGCCTTGCAATCTTTGTGTACTGCCACGTATCGTGAACAATGCGCTGGATATAACCGTCGTATGCCGGTCAAACGATGCTATCTGGGGGGCTTATGGAGCGAACGCTGTACACTTTTCAGTGCTTCAAGAGTACCTAGCTGCTCGCCTTAATGTACAGATTGGTACTTATTATCAGATAAGCAATAACTTCCACGCTTATTTGGAGGTGCTTAATAAGAAAATACCTGATCCAGAAGTACTCAAGCAGAAACATATTCCTGACCCGTACAAAGGTGGTAAGTCGGTGCGCTTCAAGGTTACACCTACGCAAATTGTGACCCAACCAGAGTACTTTGATGAGGATTTACGGCACTTTTTCAGTGACCCTGACGCCCCGCCCCTTGATGGCTACCACAATAACTTCTTTGTGCATATAGCCGTCCCAATGTTCTACGCTTACCATCATTGGAAAGAGGGTAGAAAAGCTAAGGCTTACGAGGAACTGCGACATCTCCCAACAAATAGCGATTGGTGGCATGCCGCAGCTCAATGGTTCTATAAGCGCAATCCTGAGCAGGCTAACAAGGTAGAGGCAAGCAATGTTTAGTATCCCGCAGCACAAGGCTAACGAAGTCCAAATTGGGGGCGACCATTATAAGTCACAATACCAACATTGGGATTGGGCTATCAATGTTGGCTTGGATTACCTTGGTTCCGCAGCAACCAAGTATATCACACGCTGGCAGAAAAAGGACGGTCTTAAAGACCTTCAAAAGGCAGGGCACTACATGGATAAACTCATTGAAGTCGCGCCGCTTGTTATCGTGCGGCTTCAAATCATTCGCCCGAATTTGGAATTTATCCTCTGTGAAACCCGCAAATTCATCAGAGAAAACCAACTTGGTGAGTTTGAAGCTGCTATCTGCAAGCGCATCGCAACTTGGATGACCACTGACGAGCTGCACACGGCACGAGGTATGTTGAACTCACTTATTATCAGTGAATCTCATAGCTCGCCGACTGGACCTAGTGGTGAAATGGCCGAACAACTCAGGGGAACAACACCGCCTGACACTCCTAAACCAGTGCCCCTTGAGGATAGCAACAAACACGCGGAGAGAGCCAAATGATGTTATTCGTTTGGGTTATCGAGTACCGGCATATGCGAGGCACGCGAAAAGTACATCACATCGCAGTCGCGCCAACTTTAGCAGATGCGATTAAAGCTATGCCGATACCTCCAGGTTTCACACGTGAGGAATTTCAAAAACTAGAACCTACCTATGTTCGTCACGCGCCCTGTTATGTAACGATAGATACAGACTTAGCGGTACTATGAAAGTTGATCGCGAAGAACTGCTGGCGGCTCTTAATGCCGCCAGTCTTGTTGTTGACCCCGGCCATTCCATTGAGGTTTTCTCAAAGGTTTGGCTGTTTGAGGACTATGTGCTTGGATTCAATGCTTCAGGCTTGGTTATCCAAGTACCTTGCCCAATACCGTCGATTGGTGGAGTTGATGGCAAACTACTAGCACAGCTACTCGATAAGACTGAAACTGAAAAAATCGAACTCATCACAACAGATGATGGGCAGCTACTCGTCACTGACGAGGATCGATTACACATTAAGATGCCTGTGCTCGAAGAAACTGATGTGGTGCATACGGTCTCAGAAATACCAGACTTAAATGAGGATCATCTTATCGAAGGTGATGCCGGCTGTTTTCTTGAAGAAATCAGTTTGCCTGCCATGCTACAGCTTAGCACGCTGAAATCAGAAACGATGCCAGAATTTGCTAGCCTTGTCATTGATCTTAAAGCTGGCGAGGCGTCGCATGCTCTTCCTCAGGCATTTATCTACACTAGCGACCGGCAAACTATCAATCGCACAGTCTTTAAGTCGTGGGAAGTGAAAGCTAACCCCGGCAGGTACCTTGTTCCACTTGAGTTCGTGCGGACATTACTTAGACTAGCTGATGTTTTCAAGGAAGGTACTATTGCATTCGATAAGAACTATATCGTTGCTACTAACGAAGATGGTGCCGGTCTATTCACTAGGCTACACCAAACCAGCAACAACGTTGATTTTGAAGATGCCATATTACGAATCTGGCCAGATAGAAAGCTTAAACCAAAGCTCATGGTGGATATACCTTCAGAACTAAAGGTGGTGCTCAATCAGGCCAAGCTAATTTGCAAAGCTGATAACGATATAGTCCGGTTAGTCGTAAGTGACGGCACATTAAAAGTTACCGCTGAAGGAGGAAAAGCAAGGTACAGTGCGGCACTCGATTTGGAGAACCATCCACCGGCGGCAGTCAACCTAAATTGTTCGCGTTTGCTTCAGGTGCTACCGCACGCAAATAAAATGCTACTGTTGCAAAACGCAGCAGCATTCCGTGGCCCTAACAAATTCTGGCGGTTCATTGCGGGTAGGTAAATGTCGTTCTTTCCAGAACCAGTAAAGCCGAAGAAGCATCGTGGTCGGATGAAAGCCGATGATATTCGTATCTATCGGCAACTCGGCTGCGATGCTTGTCCCTTGGCAAAGCTGCGCAACCGTAACCCTCGAATGGAACCTACTGGCTCAGATGAGCCAACTATCTATGTGCTTGGTGGTGCGCCTAACTATGAAGATGACGTTAGAGGTAGGCAATTCACTGGTGAGTCCGGTGAAGTTTTAAGGAAAATTTTTCGTGATATCATTGGCCTCGACTACAAGCATATCATTCGCTTTAACAACATTGTTAGAACTCGTTGTCATGAAGGTGGTGAAGACAAAGCACCGCCATGGGAGGCTATTGAGGCTTGTCGCCCCAGTATCATTGCTGACATAGAAGAAACCAAGCCGAAAGCAATATTTGGATTTGGTAACTTACCACTTGAATGGATAGCTGACATTTCAGGTATCTATGCTTGGCGTGGCCGCTACATGGCTGTTCGCGTTGGCAACCATGTTTGCTGGTACTTTCCTATGATACACCCCGATGATGTACAGAATGCGGGTGTACGTATATTCCATGATGACGATGCGGCAAGTGACGAAGAATCATTCTTAAATGAAGATCACCGCATACTTCGGCTTGACATTCAACATGCCTGGAAAAGATTACAAGAACTTGGTACGCCATTTATCCACACACCTGACTATGCACGGCAGGGTGTCGAAATACTCGACTTCTATGACGAAAAAGGACTCACTATCATTGAGAATAAACTCAAGCACTTTGGGCAGCAACTAGTCGTTGGCATCGACTATGAAACGACTGCTCTTCGGCCATATAACAGCAATGCAATGCTACTTTCAGCCGCAGTCAGTGACGGTCAAAGTGCATTTGCATTTCCGTTCGATCATCCTAGTGCTGAATGGACTCGTAAGCACAAAGAACGGCTTCGTGAGCTTTGGCGCGATTTCTTAAAAACTACCAAAGCCATTAAAGCGGTGCACAACTTGCAATTCGAGCAAGAGTGGACTGTATACCACTTTGGTTGGGAACTAGCTCATGCTGGTGACTGGCATTGCACTCAAGTGCAAGCCTCAATCATAGATCACCGGTACAAGGGTAGTGAGCCTAGCCCGCTGTCATTAGACTTTCTAGTTCGGCAGCACTTCGGCCTTAATCTGAAGGCAATGAGCAATGTCGATAGATCAAATCTTATTCGTACTCCTTTACCCATCGTGCTTGAATATAACGCTCTTGACGCCAAGTACCACGCACTTCTGTATAAGCGTCAACATTCGATCATAATGAAAGAAAATCTTACGATGGCGTATAAATTTGCACGTCGTCGTGTACCCGCCATTGTGCTTGCACAAATTAAAGGTGTACCAGTTTCACAAAAGCGAGCCGAAAAACTCTACGAAAAGTACTCCACACGTATTCATGAACTTGAAGATTCCATCGCTAACGACAAAACAGTCAAGAAGTTTGAGACCAAATACAAACAAACTTTTAACCCCAACTCGAATGCCGATTGCGTCAAGCTCTTCTATACGATGCTTGGTCGTAAGGAATGTGAAGTTTATGATAAGAAGAAAAAGAATGTGAGGCCGTGGCTCGGTGGTGTCGATGGTAAAACCAAGGTCAATAAGATTAGCTGCGACAAAGAGGTGCTAACTCAGCTTGAGCATCCTTTAGCTGATAAGATACTTGCACTTCGTAAACCACAGAAGTTGCTTTCGACTTATGTGCTACCGTTGATGAAGGGTACCGATGAAAGCAAGATTTACGATGACGGTAAGTTGCATCCTATCTTCAATCACACCTTCACTGACACAGGTCGTTTGTCGTGTGAAGAGCCGAATATGCAGAATTTCCCTAAGCGGTCCGATGAAAGTAAAGAAGTTAGATGCATCATCAAGCCACCTAAAGGTCACGTAGTTCTTTCGATTGACTATGGTCAGATCGAAGCTCGCGTAATTGCCATGTACACTCGAGATAAGCGTTTTTGCCAAGCATTATGGGAACGCTACGATGTTCACGGGGAATGGGCCGAGCGTATTGCTTATGCTTATCCGCAGCGTGTTGGCGGTAAGGCAATGCTCAAAGATAAAAAGGCAATGAAAGATTTTCGCACCGACATCAAAAACCAGTGGACATTTCCATTGTTCTTCGGTGCACAGCTTGCCTCGGTATCAAAGTATCTACATATACCGGAAGATGTGCTACGCCCACTATATGATGCCTTTTGGAAAGAATTTGAGGGGGTTAAATCGTGGCAGGATAACCTTATCAAGTTCTATGAAGAAAATGGCTATGTCGAAACCTTCACTGGTCGTCGCCGTTATGGCCCAATGAACGTCAACAAGGTTATCAACTCACCAGTGCAGGGATTTACTTGCGAGTTTGTGCTCGACGGTATGTGTAGGTTAAGCGAGACCGGTGACCCATTGCTACAACCTGAAATTCAGATACACGATGATCTGACTTGGGTTGCAGTGCCAGTGGACAAAGTTGACTACGTTGCTGAGAAAGCTCTCGAAATTTTGCTAACACCTGCGCCCGAGTTCAAAGATTTTATATGCGTACCTATCACTCTTGAGATGAGTGTTGGTGAAGACTGGTTGAACATGGAAGAAATTGGTGTGTTCAGCAGTGATGATAAATAGGCGAGTACCTATGATCCCTAAGGAAAAATTAGTAGAAGTGATTTTACATGACAGTACAGGTGCCTTCATCAATAGAAAGCACATGCCCAAGCCAATTGGGCATGTGTACCTTTACCCTGAAAGTACTGGACACATAATAACTGAGAAAGGTCGCTACTGGACATGCATTTGGTTTAGCATCACAAACGGTCCAAAACATTACCTCACAAAAGATGGAACCTTAGTCATCATGAATGACCCGCCAATGATTAACCCCTACATAGAGGTAATCTCAATATACAGTCCTGAAACAGGTTACTACGAAATCTTTCGAGCACATCTACACAGCTCAACAGAAGTAGAACTGTTTGAAAGGTACAAGAATAAAAACGGTGAATGGAGGGGTTAACTATGCCAGTGATAGAATTCGATCAACTATCTTATGCCGAAATATACACACTATCACCAGATAACAAATGGGTACCACTACGCGAGTGCATCGCCAAAGCTGAAGAAAGGCTTGATACCTTGCAAAAGGGCATTCACAAATTTTGCATCATCTGGGATCTTGACGGCGTACTAGCCGACAGTGATCATCGGTTGCACTACATCGTAGTAGATCGTGCTAACCCTGATTGGGAAACATTTCACGCTCACACGCTTAAAGATTCACCAATCACATCAGGTTGTATTTTGTTCTGGGCGCTTGACTTCTTTGGTGTCAGCAACATCATTTGCACTGCTCGGCCTGAAAGCAATCGCGAACTTACAGAACAATGGTTGCAAGAGAAATGCCTCAAACCCGCCAAACTGATGATGCGCAAGGAAGGCGACCATCGTCCTGGATGTGAAGTGAAACGCGATATGTTACATGAGCTATGGGACGAAGGATATGAGGTTATTCTCGCTTTTGATGATCACCCAGAAATCGTCAATATGTACCGTACAGAAGGTGTGCCTTGCTTTGCTGCTGACCCAAGACACTGGGATGAACAAACAGTCCAAGCTATTGCCGCCAAGTACAAGAGGGCAGAATGACAAACAATCTGATAACGAAGTATCGCCCGACAAAATTCGACGATGTGATCGGGCAAGAAGCTGCGGTGCGGGCACTGAAAACAGCTCTAAAGAAAAAGAATATTCACGCTTTTCTCTTTACTGGCCCAAGTGGCGTTGGAAAAACCACATTAGCCCGCTTGATGGCTAGAGCCGTTAACTGTGCCGACGCTGATATCATTGAGATTGACGCAGCAACTCACACTGGCATCGATGCCATGCGTGAGATTGCTAGCACAATCTATTATGCACCTATTGGCCAAGGCTCTAAGGCAATTATCGTTGACGAATGCCACGCATTATCACGTCAAGCGGTTCAGTCGATCCTCAAAGCTATCGAGGAACCCCCTGAATGGGGTTACTGGATGCTCTGTACAACGGAACTTAGCAAGGTACCGGTAACCATTCGTAACCGATGCCTGCACCTTGCCTTGCGACCTGTACCTAAACAGGAACTAGTCGATTGGCTAACTGGTATCGCAAAATTAGAAAAATATCGTGGCCCCTATATCAAGGATATCCTCAACCTTTGCGCGGTTGAAGCTCAGGGTTCACCTCGACAAGCGCTGACATATCTGGCGGCATGCGCCGGATCCAAAAGTGTCGATGAAGCCCGTGAGATGATGCAGGCGGTGGCTGAGGAAAAACAAGCCATTGACCTCGCGCGTGCTTTAATGAAAGGTGCTCGCTGGCGTGACTTGAAACCAATTCTCGAAGGCTTAAAAGATCAGAATGCAGAAAGCATTCGCCAAATTGTGCGAGCTTACATGACAACGGTTGCCTTGAAAGCTGAAGGGCAAACCTTACGTCATGCACTCAGAATACTCGAAGCCTTCTCAGCACCCTGTAACCCGCAAGATGGTATCACGCCCATCGTTATCGCTTGCGGTAAACTGTATGTATAAGCAATAACAAGGAGGTAGTGCTATGGGCAAACTTGAACGTCGCAAGCGTAGCGATGATAAACCTGCTAAGAAAAAGAAATCACCAGTCATTGATGTTTCAGATATTCTGATTGGTGAGCATATTGACCCACTTGAAGCAACAGTCGAAGATCTCTCATTACCCCCTAAGTATGAGAGCTTCAAAACGAAGGTCAAAATCAACCGTGAAGATTTGGAACAATCACTTGAAGAACAACCCGAGTTGTTCGCTCAAGTTTCTGAGTACGCAATAAAGTGGGGCGCTATCCGCGATTTGCGTAAGAATGCGGTTGATAAGATTCGTGTTACTCTGGATCGACAAATTCGTGAGCAAGCGAGCGAGAACGGCGCCCGTATCACCGAAGCAGCTATCGCCAATCAAATTGGTGAAGATGAAGATTATCGTGAGGCTAATCTACGCTACATTGAAGCCAAGTACTACGCAGATCTCTGGTTGAGCTTGGTCAACTCATACACTCAACGCAGCTATGCCCTTAAAGATCTAGTCACTATCGTTGTCAAGCAACTCAGCATGGACAACGATGTGATCTCGACTGAAGCGGATCACCGAACACTAATGGAGGCAAAGTCACGGAGAGCATCAAAACTGAGAAGTGAGGCACTAAAAGAACGACGCGCCTTAAAGGGCGAGTAAACCCCCTAGTCTAAGTAACCAGCCGTATGTTAGGCTAGCAAAGCTTAGTTCATATGCAGCTAGGAGTAAGCAATGGCAAAGAAAGACAAGGTTAAGGATAAGGCGTCAAAGAAGAAAGGCTTTGTTTACCGTGGTGCTAACCGCACCGTAGAAAGCGTTGCTCGTGCATCGAAGGCTTTCGCCAATCAGTTTGATCGATGGCTGAACGGTGAAGATCTTCAGATTTTCAAGCCACGTGACGGAGAAAATAATATTCGTATTCTCCCGCCAACTTGGGATGATCAAGAAAAGTACGGTGACGGTTGGCACATCTTTGTTGACCTGCACTATCGCGTCGGTGCTGATAACACAACTTATCTGTGCCTGCGTAAGATGAAGGACGAACCTTGTCCTATCTGTGAAGCTCGTGACACCAGTGAAGATGAAGAGGAGCGTGATAACCTGCGTGTGAGCCGTCGCGCGCTTGTGTGGCTCATTGATCGCGACAACGAGAAAGCTGGCCCGCAACTTTGGCCCATGCCACTCACGTTGTTCCGTGAAATCAATACGCGTAGCGTTGATAAGAAATCTAACAAGCCAATCCTCATCGATGATCCTGACAACGGCTACGACATTAGCTTTGTCAAGGAAGGTAAGGAAGTTCATTCAAAGTATATTGGCGTTGAAATCGACCGTGACCCAACGCCTCTCAGCAAGAATGACAGTAAACAAGAGCGGTGGCTTGAGATTATCGAGAATAACCCACTGCCCGACTTACTTCAGTTCTACGAGTATGATCACATCGAAAAGGTGCTGCACGGCAAAATCGCAAAGAAATCATCTGATGATGAAGATGATGACGATGTGGTTGATGATGAGGATGAAACGCCGCGCCGTCGCCGTAAGCGCAGTGATGACGCAGACGAAGCACCGCGTAAACGTAAGCGCTTGAAAGACGAAGATGAAGAACTTGATGATGCTGATGATGAAGAGGAAGAGCTCGACGTAGACGACGAGGACGAAGAAGACGACGACCTCCCTTCTAAGCGTCGCGCGTCAAAGTCCAAGTCGCGCGACGACGACGAGGAGGACGACGATGATGCTGATGAGGAGGACGAGGACGAGGACGAAGAAGACGATGAACCGCGTAGTAGTTCTCGCAAGTCGTCAAAAGGTCGCCGTCGTGACGATGATGACGAAGATGAAGATGATGATGAGGACGAAGACAACGAGGATGAAACTGAAGAAGAGGATGAGGACGAGGACGAAGACGAGGAAAGCAACGAAGACGAAGACGACGAAGATAGTGAAGATGATGAAGACGACGAAGATAGTGAGGAGGATGAAGACGAGGATGACGAACCTCGTTCAAAGAGCAAGGCTAAGCTTAGCAAAGAAACTGTTGCTAGCCGCGCCAAAGCTCGCCTCAATGACTTGAAGAAGCGTCGTAAGAAGTAACTGGTCTCGACCTTGTAGCGCGCGGTTAGCCCAGGCCGCTGTGCTCGGTCGGGAGGCGGGCGGCACTGAACCCGTGGACCCTGCGGTGCCGCCCGCTCTTTTCTCAAAAGAGGTACCATCATGGCTCGTCGTCGCAGGATAGGTGAGGGTGAAGTGCCCACCGAAGAACCAATCACCACAACTGAGCGTAAAATCCAGTTCATACCTACTGGATGCGTCGTGTTCGACTGCGTGCTAGGAGGTGGCTGGCCACTTGGTCGCATGTCTAACCTTGTAGGGGACAAATCCACCGGTAAAACTCTTTGTGCTATTGAAGCTGCTGCTAACTTTGCTCATCGTTATCCTGATGGGTATATCTTTTACCGTGAAGCGGAAGCTGCTTTCGATGAAGATTATGCTGCTAGCCTTGGCTTGCCAATTGATCGAGTTGACTTCGGTGAGGAAGGTCTAGGCACACCTTGGGATACTATTGAAGATATTTACGAAGACCTGAACGCCAAGTGCGATCAATGTATCAAAGAAAAAGTACCCGGTCTCTACATCATCGATAGCCTTGATGCCTTATCGAGCCGCGCTGAGCTTTCACGTGGTATCGATGAGGGCAGCTATGGCATGGAAAAACAAAAACAGCTTGGGCAGCTTTTCCGTCGTTTGGTGCGTAAAATTAAAGAAGCTAACATGCACCTGCTCATTATCTCACAAGTACGGGAGAAAATCGGTATCACATTTGGGGATAAGTATCGGCGCAGCGGCGGTAAGGCACTTGACTTCTATGCCTCACAGGTTATTTACCTGAGCCATCTCAAAACAATTAAGAAGACTGCCGGTGGTGTTGAGCGGCCTATCGGTATTCGCATCAAGGCAAAGTGTACGAAGAATAAAATCGGGCCAGCTTTTAGAGAATGCGAGTTCACCGTCCGCTTTGGGTACGGTATTGATGAACTCTCCTCAGCCGTTGAATGGCTCGAAACGGTAAAGAAATCAAAAGAATTGCTTGATGGTGAATCTGCCAAGAGCTACATCACCCGTGTTGAGAAATTAGGCAATAAGGAATATAGAGCAGAACTCAAGCGTGTTCGTAAGGTTGTGAAGGCGGCTTGGAACGAGATCGAAGCCCGTTTTGAACCCGAACGCAAGAAATACTAGGAGGATGCCATGAAACCTGTACAGATCGCGGGCTTCAATAATGTGCTGACTGCTCCGCCTAATTGGGATAAAGAAAAGTATGGCGAGTGCGTCGATTTACCTATTCGCGCCGTAGCTGATCAACACGGCCTTGTGCAATTGATGAGCGCTTGGCTACCGTCACACGCTGACTTGCTTAAACTAAAAGAGGGTGCTCCAATTATTCTAACTCTCATTGGTCGTATGCATCCACCGGTGTGGATTGACGTGGGTAGCAAAAAGGATATACAAAGTAAAATCATTCAGGTGAAGCCGACTATCATTGATCCACAAGGAAACGTGGTTCAAAGTAACGGCAACCATACAGATCAAAGTAATGACAACGAGAATGACCAATGAAACATGGTGGTGGATCTCAAAAAGGCGCAACGAATGAACGGAAAGTGTGTCGCCTGTTGAGCTTATGGGTAACACACGGCAAGCGCGAAGATGTGTTTTGGCGCTCAGCCATGAGCGGCGGTCGAGCTACCGTTGCCAAGCGCAAGGGTAAGATACTCGCTAGTCAGGCTGGCGATATTAGTGCTGTAGATGAAGCTGGACACACACTAACCAATTACTTCTACATTGAAACAAAACACGTCAAAGCTATCCAGCTTGATCGGTTCATCGTGACGCAAACTGGGCCGTTAGTGAAATACTGGAAAACGGTTCAGTTGGAAGCGCGTTCTTACAACAAACAACCTTTGCTAATAGTTAAGCAAAACTTGCTGCCCATTCTGTTCATTTGCCCGTTTGGCATTGCTGGTAAACTCACAGAAGGCCGTTTGAAACGCACTGAGGCACTGGCAAGGGTTTATGGCCAGCATGCTTGCGAAATCTGGCTATTTGAGCGGGTATTATCAGTGCCATTTGCTTATCAGCCTGATTAAGGTATGTTAATGGTTGATCAGCACCCGCTGGACTCCCCCGCACTACGCTAGGGTGCTGATTGTAAGTGCGAGCCAAGGATGTGGCCCTCTGCCTTGGCTCGCACTATTCATTTCAGCCTACTTCTGGAGGTTGCTATGACAGTTACTCCTGTTCGCTGTCCTGTTGAGTGCACCAACGGTAAAATCTACACTGATCAACGTGATCCCATCGAAGGCCATAAGTTATCCAACGTTGGTCCCTGCCCTATGTGTAACGGTCGAGGGTATTTCGACCCCGAAAGCATCAAGGGCAAAGCAGTTGCCGCGTATTGGCAAACACTGCATGACCTCTATGTAGCTGAAAAAGAACGTCAAGCTCGCGAGCAACAGCTACGTGAGGAAGTTTTGAAGAAGCTTGACGATGTAACTAAAGAAGTTCTAGCGCACTTCGGCCTAGACAAGTATTTCATCGAGCAGAAACGATGACGTTCGAAGAACTCAAGGCCAAGGCTATCAGTTTGCCTGCCGAGCAAAAACAAGAACTTATTACAGCTTTGCAGGCAACGCTCCAATTCAGCAAGTCAAACATAACCCCAACACGAAAGCGTGAAGCCGAAGATTACTTGCACGATTATCTCACTGATGCCGTGCGCCGATTTTGCGTTAAGCGTGGATTGTGTACTCGTGCTGATGCTTGGGCAGTAATCAAACGAGAGATCGAGCGACTAAAACAGTACCCACAAGATAACGAAATCGTGAGGCGCTGGATAGAAGAAAAGGTAAAGCCTAAGGGAGAAGTTGAACGCCAATTTATAGCTGACACTTTCGTGAACAGCCTCTACAATTATCTGAAGGACAACCCTTATTATAAAGAACTCGGTATCGGCCCCTATGAATTACTCATCAATATCCGTAAACTACCTACTGCCGTAGATGGCTCATTTCCCGGTTATGCCAATGCCGGTTTATTACCGCTAATCATTAGAAGAGAAATGCCATCTGTAAGCAATAAGAGGTTGCGTCGTGGCAAGCGAAAGGCTCAAAGGTAACACGCAACAGTGTCTGCTAGCACTTCTATGCTTTAGTAAGAAATATGGTGCGAAACTTGGCATGCAATTACGGCCTGAACACTTTGACGGTGTTCGGCGCGACCTAGCTCAAGCAATCTTTGAGTACCGCAGCAAGTACAAGGGTAAACCGCCTGGAAAGAAAAACCTACCCACCCTAGTTGAAAACCTGCCCTTACAAGAAGAACGCCTTAAAACTGCCCAACATGAAGCTCGAGAGATACTTCGCCTTTACAAGAAAGGCTTCAATAAGGATTGGGTTGCTGAGCAGGGTATCAAATTTGCTAAACGGCAACTGCTGAAAGCTGGTGTCAAAGAAGCGGTCGATATAGTTCTACGTAGTGAAGACTTCGACATTGAGGAAGTCGAAAAGGTACTTCACAAAACCCTTCGCAATGAGCCTGCTCAGATAAAACCAAGCATTCGTTTTGGCTCACCGGAGTCATTACGCTTTCTCGATTATGTGGATGATGGATGGGCGATAGGTATAACCGAGTTCGATAAAGCAGGCTTACGGCTCAAACCCGGCACTTTGACCTTGTACCTAGGACCTAAGAACACTGGTAAATCTTGGTCGTGTATTCATGTCGCTCGGAGCTGCTTAATGCAAGGCGCACGCGTTGTGCACTTGTCACTTGAAATGAACCAGGATCAAGTATTCCAACGCTACTACCAGAACTGGTTCAGTATACCCACTCGGATGAAGAAGTTTGTACGTGCCGAGTTCAAGGAGGATAATGCTGGTCGCGCCGTAGGTTGGACCCAAATTCAGCTTGATCCACCCGAGCTGACGCTTGATGACCCAACTATCAAATCAAAGCTACAGCAGCTACTCCAGCCTTGGAAGAAAAAGCTGAGCCGACTGATCGTAGCGGACTTTCCTACCGGTACGCTTACCATTACTCAGCTCGAGAACTACCTCGATAATCTAGCCTCGAATGAAGAGTTTCACCCTGATGTTCTGATAATCGATTACCCTGACCTGATGCGGGTGAGCCGCCAAAACTATCGCCTAGACCTAGGCGAGATATACGTGCAATTACGCGGCCTTGCTATTAGACGCAACCTTGCCTTATTCTGCCCGACGCAAACTAACCGAGATTCATTCACACGAAAGGAAATCACAAGCGCAAACGTCGCCGAAGACGTGTCGAAGCTATTCACTGCCGACAATGTGCTGATTTACTCACAAACTAAGGATGAAAAGAAGTTCGGCTTGGCACGGCTCACACTACAGCATGCACGTGACGTAGAAGTCGGTATGGTAGTATGTTTGGTGCAGCATTACCCAACTGGCCAATACATGGTGCGCTCTGCTCTTGCAACACCGCAGTACATGAGGTTAATTAGCGAAAAAAGAAAAGATGACGAAGCTGAAGGTGAAGACGATAGTGGCTTAGTGTAGCTATGATCTTAAAATCAGAAATAAAGCGCTACCTCACAGCGCCTCGTGATGATCATCGCTGGTTGAAAGAGTTAGAGCACCGTGATGTAGATAAACTAATCAACAGCCTTTATCCACGTCCTAAGCTGCATCCTAAAATGAGGCTGCACCAAAAGGTAGCTTTCTACCTTGGTGTGGCCTATCCGCAATTCTGCTACTGGCTTGACATGGGCACCGGTAAGACACTGCTATCCTTAGAGCTTATCAAGTACTGGATGCAGGTCGAGCGCTTCAAAAAAGCGTTCGTGTTTGTGCTCAGTGATAAAGCATTCCCTACTTGGGAAGCTCAAAATCGTGAGTACGATATCGGCTTACCTATGATTGCACTGGAAGGCTCAAGCGAAGAAAAGTGGAACCAACTTCGTAATTTCGACCGTGGCATCGTACTTTCTACATATATGGGTACGCTTGCCATGTGTAGTATTAAGGGGATAAAGAAACGTGGCAATCGCAAGGTCACGGGTCTGTTACTAGTTAAGAGTATGATTGATGAGTTGTGCGAGGATACCGGTGTGCTCGTACTTGATGAGAGCACGAAGGTTGGACACTCGACATCGTTACTACATAAAATGGCTCTACTTATGTCAAAGAATATACCTATCCGCTATGCACTTGCCGGACGGCCATTCGGGCGTGATCCTATGCTTATGTACAATCAACATCTCATAATTGATCGAGCAGAAACGTTTGGTCATAAGACTTTCTTTCAACAAGCATTCTTTTCACGTTCGCGTAACCATTTTGCGAAATCTAGATACTCATACAACTTCCAATTCAAGAAGAAAATGCTGCCCGAACTAACGAGGATAATGCAGCATCGCAGCATTACTTATGCTGCGAAAGAGTGTGTCGATTTACCATCGGTAAACCGCATTCGAGCACCAGTCAGCTTTAGCAAGGAAAGCCAAACCTACTACAAAGAAGCTGCTAAGGCACTGTTAGGCAGCAAGGGCGATTGGCAAGAGACCAAAAACCTGTTTCTGCGTATGCGTCAAATCACGTCAGGTTTTCTTGGCTTTAAGAATGATGACAATGGCGAGCGAGCACAGATCGCGTTTAGCGTTAACCCCAAGCTTGATAAACTTCAGGACTTGATCGAAGAATTACCTGAAGATCGTAAGGCAATAATCTTTTATGAGTTTACCTGGAGCGCTCAGCAAATTAGTAAGCGCTTGAAGGAGCTCAAGCTGAAACACGTATGGTTGTGGGCAGGCACCAAAAACTCACGTCAGGCACAAGAGCAGTTCCAAGAAGACCCCGAGTGCCGGTTCATGATACTACAAAACAAAATCGGCGCTTACTCACTTGATGGGTTACAGAAGGTCGCTAACTACGGCTTCATCTACGAAAGCCCTGTAGCATGTATTGATCGTGAGCAATTGGAACATCGCTTAATTCGCCAGGGTCAGAAATGGAGGGTTTTTCTCTATGATCTCATGGTTCCGAACAGTGTGGACGAACGTATTCTCGAATTCCACAAAGAAGGACAAGATATTATGGAAGCCATTCGAGCTAACCCGAAAGCCATCTTCCAATAACAACGCCCCAAAACCACAATTCAAGAACTATCCTCATCCTGACGCAATCAAACCACACTTCAACGGTTTAGGACCAGCGACCGTCGAACGACTGACTTACCTAGCCGAAAAGTGCTCCGAGGTAATCAAAGCCGCGATGAAAATTCAACGTCACGGCTGGCGTTGTGTAGATATGACTGAACAACCGCCAAAACTCTATGATAACAAAGTAGAGTTAGTGAATGAACTGCGTGATGTTTACAAGGCCGTAGTGCGTTTAGCAAGAGCGGGTGAGATTCCGTACAGCATTTTCAGCGGTGAAGTAGTCCTCAACAATCGCAATTTCCACCATCAAGGGCAAAGTTTGAGCAATGCCACAACTCCAATGCCCCATACAAATGAGATATTGCCTGAGGACGTACTAATCGACTATACTAACTGGAAAGGTAATCGTCGTATCCGCCGTATCCGTCCTATTGGCATTATCTTTGGGCAGAACAAATGGCACCCCAAGGATCAATGGCTACTCAAAGCTTATGACCTTGAGGATCGGCAGATAAAGTCGTTTGCCTTACACGGTATCCATGCAATTATGCCGGTTCCACGTAACAAAACAACTATTCCCAAAACCGAAGTAAAAACTTGAGTGTCCAATGCAATACACAGCCTTGGTAACTGCGGATCTGCATTTGAACGATAACAGTCGTGACAGTTATCGTCATGACTTCATGCGCTCGCAGTTACCCAAACTTCTTAAACAATACAAGCCAAAGTATCTGATTATCTTAGGTGATCTGACCGATGAGAAAGACCGCCATCGGTCAGAACTCGTAAACGCAGTTGTTAACTACCTGCACACTTACTCAAATATTTGTAAGGTAATTATTCTACGTGGTAATCACGATTGCTTAGACCCAACATCGCCGTTTTTCCAATTCGTTAGCTTATTGGAGAATGTTCTCTGGATTAATAAACCGACACCGCTCAAGCTCGGTGAACTAGGCGAGTGCTTATTCTTACCGCACACACGCAACTACGAGCGCGATTGGAAGCACAGTATGTTTGCGTTGTACACTACCGATCCGCTTGCTGGTTACATTTTCTGCCACAATGCCTTTGAAGGTGCCGTAAGCGAAAGCGGTAAACGTATGCAGGGCATTCCTACATCGATATTTCCTAAAAAGGCAACAGTGCTTAGCGGTGATATCCATGTTCCTCAACAAGTTGGACCGGTAACGTATTGCGGTGCCCCGTACACTATCCGCTTCGGAGATAAATTCACACCATGTATTCGCATGCTACGGCGATCTCAAAATCGACTCTGTATCGATACCCAACCTACTTCTGGACCACAGAAACGAATTATTGAAGTAAAGAACACTGCTCGTCTAGACCGTTACGTTGAAAAATTTAATGAAGGCGACTTGCTAAAGCTACGCGTTCATTTGAAGGCCGATGAGTATCCAAAATGGAACGAGATCAAAGAACAGCTACGTGACTGGTGTGACCAGAACGGCGGTATCGTATGTGAAATTCAACCAATCAAGCAAAGCGCCAGCATCAAGCTCAACCGCAAAAGTGTGAGCACACGCACTGATCACGAATTGCTCGAAACGTATGCTAAGCGTAAGGGCATATCAGCAAGTATCCTGAAAACTGGTTTGAAAATTATGGAAGAAGTTTAACGTTGAGTACCAACAGCAGCGAACCCTCAGATTAAGCAATAACATTGCGGGGGATACTATGAACTTGGAGTTTTTGCGCCTCGGCGTTAAGAACTTCGGCAGCTTTACTGAAGCACAAGAGTTCAAATTCAGCAGCCTGGAAATGGGCGCGTATTTCGTTCGGGGTGAAAACCGAGTGAAACCGCGCCTTCAGGCTAACGGCACTGGTAAATCTACATTCTTCGTTAACGCACTATGCTGGGTGCTCACCGGCCGGACTCCACGTGGCTTGCGCTCAACTGACATCAAGCCATGGAATACTAAAAACAGTAAGAATTCTAAAACTACCGTTACCCTGCACTTCGCTATTGATGGCGAAAAGCACAAACTTGTGCGCACCGCGCCAAACTACATTGAGCTAGATGGTAACGAAGTAAGTCAGGAACACATCGATAAACTCACCCGACTTACTTATCCTGTGTTGAAGCAAACACTAATCTATGGGCAGCATGAACCACTATTCTTTGATTTACCCAACAAGGATAAGCTAGCACTACTGAGCGAAGTGCTTGATCTGTATAAGTGGGAAGTGCGCTCACAAAAAGCAGCAGAGCGTGTTCGACAACTCGAGAATAAAAGTACCAAACTTGAAGCTGAAGCTCATAGCTATGAGTCTAAACTAACAGAACTCAAGCGCATGATCACTGATACAGTGAGAGCAAGCAAGCAATGGAAAGCCGAAAAGGCCGAACGCATTGAGCGCTTACGTGAGCAGCGTATTACACTAAAGGATGAACAACAAAAAGTAGAAAAGAAATTGCGCTCAGCCGTGTCAATGGCCAAGCATGCCGCAGAAAAGCTCGGTAGTGTACAGGCTAACTTGCAAATTCTTATCGAGCGCAGCCATAAGATAGAAAATGAACGTGTCAAGCTCGTAGAACAACGCCGAGCTTTGCAGCGTCAAATTACTGATCTGACCGATGAACTCAAAGAGCTTGGCGAGGCTGACGAGTGCCCAATGTGCGGCCAATCGATCAAAGGTACCGAGCTTGATAAGCATAAAAAGAAACTACAAGCAAAGATAAAGGACTTAGAAAATGAAGTGGCTCAAATAAATACTGATGGGCTTGAAAAAGACTTGGCTGCTCTCCGTGAGAAAATTGTGCAAGTTCGGGTGAGCATCTCTACCCATCAAAGTGAAGTTGATGGTTATTCACGCGAGATTAACCAGCTCAAGCGACGACTCAGTGAGATTGAGGCTCAGCGAAACAGTCTTACTGATCAGATTAAAGATCGTAGGAGTGAGACCAATCCTTACATAGAACAACTACGCAAACTCAAAACATTAGCCGCTGAAACTGAACAAGCTCTGGCTGAAACCAAGGAACTGATAAACAAGAACAAGCGACGTATCGAGCGCAACAAGTACTGGATCAAAGGCTTCAAAGATGTACGCTTGTTTATCATCGATGATGTGCTACAGGAATTGGAACTAACCACGAATGCGATACTGTCTGAACTTGGCTTGAGTGATTGGGAAGTCAAGTACGACATCGAGCGAGAAACCAAATCGGGTACTCTGCAAACTGGTCTTATCATCACCATCCTGTCACCGAACAACTCAAAACCGGTGAAGTGGGAAGCATGGTCTGGTGGCGAGGGCCAGCGGCTTCGCCTTGCGGGCTCCCTTGCACTTTCAGAAGTTTTATTGAATTATGCAGGGGTGAACATCGACCTTGAGATATTTGATGAGCCTACCAAGCACATGAGTGAAGCAGGGGTAGAGGATTTCTGTGAGCTGCTAGCTACTCGGGCTAAAGAGCTTGGACGGCGCATATTTCTCATAGATCACATGGCGATTGAATCTTCAGCCTTTGAAGATTCAATCACGGTGGTCAAGGATGCCAATGGTTCACGTATCGTTACTGAGCTTGTAGAGTAAGTCATGTGTGCAGTTTATGTAGATAACATGTACCTGCGAGCTTTAGGGCGATACGGGCGCATGCGAATGTCGCACATGATCGCAGATACTGAGGATGAGTTGTTTAAGATGGCTGACAGGATTGGTGTCAGCCATCGCTGGTATCAAGGCGATCATTTCGACATCTGTAAGGCTAAAGCCATGCTAGCCATTAAGTATGGTGCGAAACTTGTTACAATGAGAGAATTAGCGGCCATCAACTTCTGTAAGCGTACTAAGCGTATGTATAAGTCACCAGCCGATGCATTAGCACAAATGCGTCAATGGTTGCGAATGAGGGCCGATTATGGAACGAAAGCGATTGAGGAAGAGGCTAACCCGCCCACGGCCTTGCAAGGCCGTAAGCGGAAAGTACGTTTACAATCCCGAAACCGGCAAACTCGAATTCGAGAATAAGGATTGGCTACCCTACCTGACTAAAATCATTAAAGATCCACTGTACGGTAAGAAACGGGTTGGTCTAAACCCCAAAGATATTGATCCCCAAACCTTGACCGATGCCGGTCACCCGCCGCGCTCGGCTACCAATCGTATCCGTGTATATATGCTTGATCTTCGCAAGCCGTTTCTCGCTAAGCGTGATAGTGGCCTGAAGCGGCTTCGCGAACTCTGTCTTGAATGTGCTGGTTCACCTCAAGCTGTTCGGCAGTGTGCAATTATCAATTGTCCACTGTGGAACCATAGGCTAGGTTTCAATCCCCACAACTACCACAAGCGACAACAAAATGATGATGAGGATTAGTCATGGTCATTCGTAGAACAGATATAACGGTTGTTACTTCTTGTTCGCTTGCTGGTTGGGAAGAGTATGGTCAATACTGTATTGCTAATTTACTTCGGTATTGGCCAGATGAAGTAACAGTGTACCTCATTAGTGAGGATAGCTTACCTCTTAATAATCTACCTTTGTTACCAAAAGATCGCCTAGTTACCTGCTCTCTAACTTCAAATCCAAACGCAGTTAAATTCTACGAGAAAAACAAGTTCAACGCCCAAGCCAGAGGCCGCATTCGCTCAAACATCTATAGATACTCACATGACGCTTGGAAATTCAGTAAAAAAGTCTATGCTATCGAACTAGCCGCGTCATTCGTACCAGTTGGAAAACTCATATGGCTCGACGCTGACGTGGATACTTTCAAGCCGATACCGATTGAGTTTCTTCATAAAATGTGTCCTGACTCCTGTAACATTTCATTTCTAAGTAGGCAACGCTGGTATAGCGAGTGTGGCTTTGTTGGTTACAATCTGAACACTCCGAAAACACGCGAGTTCATCACGGCATTTGCGGATGTTTACACTAGTGGCCTAGTATTTCATCTAAGAGAATGGCATGACAGTTTCGTTTTTGACTGGTTACGTGCAAAACACGATTTAGCTTGCTACAAAATTCCTAACGGTAGCGAGGTACATCCATTCAATTACAGTGAGCTTGGTCACTATATGGATCATTGGAAAGGTAACCGTAAAAACACACTAGGCTCGCCGGATCACCCCCTACGTCGCCCTATCCATTCAAAAGCTAGGACAAAAGAAGATGCTCGGCGTGAAAAGGCTTATAGAGATAATCTCGAAAAAGCGAGGGCAACTCGAAAAGCTCAAAAACTCGCTACACTTTTGGAAACGCAAACCTCTACTGAAGATAACCAAAGTTGAGCGCACCAATAGATCCAACTGGTATCGAGTACACTTTACCAATGGTAGCTCGTTATTAGTCGCTGCAACAAGTCACAAGCACGCCTACTACGAAGACTAGGAACTAATCATGAAACAAGTTGCTGGCATTTGGCTGCCGGATTGGGATAAGCACTTCACAGAAGCACTAGCTCAAAGTGAGCGCATCGATAATAAAGGCACCTATCAGCTCAAGAAAATTCAACGTGCCTTAGCGTTGATACCCAAGCACCAGCGGAAAACGGCACTCGACATCGGTGCACACGTTGGCTTGTGGTCAATGATTTTGCGGAAGAATTTTGATCGAGTTGCCGCCTTTGAACCCCATCCAGAACTAATCGCGTGTTTCTGTAAGAATCTTGATGGTAGTCTCTGGCCAGAAGGCAACGTGTCATTATACCAGTTTGCGCTCGGCAACGAAAGCGGCCAAGTCAAACTTAAAGTGACAGAAGGTAACAGCGGCAATTGTCACATTGTCAAAAATCAAGACAATGCAGTAAACGCTACCGAACACGGCCTAGGTGATACCGAGATTGAAGTGCAGATGCATACCCTGGACAGCGCTTTTGTTGATGAGGTATCGTTCATCAAAATAGATGTAGAAGGTTACGAAATCGAAGTTCTCCGTGGAGCTGAGCGAACCATTAGAACTCAGAAACCGTACCTGCTCATCGAACAGAAGCCCGGCAACGCTGAGCGCTATGGTTACAAGCGAATGGCAGCAGTTGATCTAGCTTGTAAATGGGGCATGAACATCAAATGGGAAATCACAGGTGACTATTTTCTAGCTTGGAGGTAAATATGCAAGTCAAACAGGTTATCTGTATCGGATACGAGCCTCGTGAGGAAGAGGCTTATCGAGTTGCCATTGCCAGCGCAACTCACTACGCACCTGAAGGTACCCTAGTTACAGGGGTATATCTTAAAGAATTGCACACACGTGGGCTGTATACTCGACGCACCGAAAGCCGTGATGGTAGGCTTTGGGATGTTATCTCTGAAGCACCTATGAGCACTGAGTTTGCTATTTCGAGATTCCTATCCATCGAAGTAGCCGAAATGGAAATGAAGAAACACGGCTACAAGTGGGGCGTTAATGGTCCAACCTGGGTAATGTTCATGGATTGCGACATGCTTGTACGCAAGCCACTCGCCCCGTTGTTTGAACTTGCTAATAAGAATCTTGATAAGGCTGTGCTTTGTGTGCAGCACCAGCACAAGCCAGATTACAGTGTCAAGATGGATAATCAGATTCAAACGGTGTACGCCCGTAAGAACTGGTCGTCTGTCATGTTGTTAAATCCCAATCATCCATCGAACATTCACGACTTGACGGTTGAGTTGGTCAATACCGTGCCAGGACGCGACTTACATCGCTTCTGTTGGCTCAAGGACGAGGACATCGGTGCCTTGCCAATTGAGTACAATTGGCTGGTCGGGCACTCACCTAATGATGTAGATCCTACGATTGTACACTTTACCGATGGCGCACCTTGCATGCCGGGGTACGAAAATGTTCCCTATGCTGATGAGTGGCGCGAATGGCTCGCAAAGTGCGAATAAGCTTTGCCTCACTAAATCGTGTAGTGGGAATATTTGCCAAGACCTATAGGTAGTTGCTAAGCTCACTGGTTACGCGCAAAGCGACTGGCGCGACAAAAGCCACGCCAGTTCTTTTTCACCTTTTCAAAGGAGGTAGCCAGCTATGTAAGCTGAATGACTAACTGTACTTGTTCTCTGTGAGGCGTCGTTTCAACCCAAGCATATAGGGTATCAGATGAATACACTGGTGTTCCCACAAAAGCAACAAGTAATTGAAGCTCTACCTACTGTGTATCAGCAGGTCATTCATAAGTCCCGCTATGCACGGTGGAATGAAGAAGCAGGCAGACGTGAAACTTGGTATGAAACGGTCGCTCGCTTCTGCAACTTTATGAAGAAACACCTAAAAGAAAAGTACGATTACGACACTGGCACCATCGACGACCCCAACACCATCCTCGGCAAAGTCTTCAACGGAATCTACTATCTCGAAGTTATGCCGTCAATGCGTTGTTTGATGACGGCAGGCAAGGCGCTTGAACTCGAAAATATGTGCGGTTTCAACTGCACCTACCGCGCCATTACAGATATCCGCGCATTCGCGGAAATCATGTACATTCTCATGTGCGGTTGCGGTGTGGGCTTCAGCGTCGAGCGTCAATTCACCGGACGCTTGCCTATGATCCCTCGCAAGCTCAAGCCTTCAGATGAGGTTATCGTTGTCGAGGATAGCCGTTTAGGATGGGCTGAGGCATACGACAAGCTTATCCATCGCCTCTATGATGGTGTTATTCCGCAATGGAATGTCGATAAGGTACGCCCCGCCGGTGCTCGCCTTAAAACAATGGGCGGTTATGCTAGTGGTCCAGCCCCACTCGTTGAACTCTTCAAGTTCACAATCGATATCTTCAAGAACGCACAAGGCCGACGCTTAAACTCACTCGAATGCCACGACATCGTTTGTAAGATTGGTGATGTAGTGGTCATGGGCGGTGTGCGCCGGTCAGCTCTTATCAGCTTGAGCAATCCTAGCGATATGCGCATGCGCCACGCGAAGATGGGTGGCTGGTACAATACAGCACGCTGGCGTGAATTGGCTAACAACTCAGCAGCCTATACTGAGAAACCGACTGTCGGCGCATTCATGGCAGAATGGCTTGCTCTCTATGATAGCAAGTCAGGTGAACGTGGTATCGTCAATCGGCAAGCACTCATTAACAAGTCAGCCCGGATTGGCCGTCGAACTTTTTGGGATGACTTTAATCTCGAGCCTGAGGATCCGATTGACTTTGGCGTTAACCCGTGCGCTGAGATTATCTTACGTTCATGTCAAACCTGCAATCTAAGTGAGATCGTAGCGCGACCTCACGATACAGTCGAGAGTCTCGTCCATAAGGCAGCGCTAGCTTCTGTAATCGGTACATGGCAAGCCACGCTAACGAACTTCAACTTTGTTGGTCCTGAATGGCAGGCAAACTGTGAAGAAGAGCGGTTGCTTGGTGTCAGTGTCACTGGTATTATGGATTCGCCTATCCTAAGTGCTCGATACTCACCTGAGTTCATTCGGGCATTCCAAGACATGCATAATACCGTGCGTCGCATCAATGAGAAATGGGCTGAAAAGCTCGACATCTCAGTGGCGGCTGCTACTACCTGCGTCAAGCCTAGCGGTACCGTTTCTCAGCTAGTCAATAGCGCTAGTGGTGTTCATAGCCGTTACGCGCCGTACTATATCCGTCGTATCACGATGGATAATCATGATCCGATGTGTCAGTTCCTCAAAGATGAGGGTATACCGTTTGAAAAGCATGCAAGTAAGCCTGACTTGCAAACGGTATTCCTGTTCCCGATCCGCTCACCACGTGGAGATGATACACCAACGACCAAAGATCGCTCAGCCATCGATCAGTTAGAACAGTGGAAGGCTGTTAACGACTATTGGGCTGAGCATAGTGTTAGCTGCACAATCGAAGTTGCTGAAGAGGAATGGCCCGAAGTCGGTGGCTGGGTCTATAAGCACTTCGATCAAATCAGCGGGCTCAGCTTCATCCCGAAGACCGGTATGGTTTATCAGCAGCCACCGTATGAAGCCATAACTGAGGAAGAATGCCGCAAGCTCGAAGCCCGCATGCCAAAACATCTGGATTGGGAAAAGCTAGGTAACTACGAGAAAGAAGATACAACCCGTGCTACGCAAGAATTGGCTTGCACTGCTAACGGGTGTATGCTTGGCTAGGTGACTAAGATGAGTTGGAGCCTCGTACTCGGTGGCGCTGCTTGCGTATACGATGATCTCAAGAGAGCGAAAGCTCTCTTGGGTGAACCTGATATAATCATCGCCGTGAAAGATATTTGGGTCGAGTATCCAAAAGTCGATCACGTTGCGACCTACCATATAGAACGTATACCGCGTGAACTAGCCAAGCGGCGTGCACTCGGGTACGAGGATCCTAAGTGTGTTTGGACTTATCAGTTCTTTCACCATACAAAGATATCGCTACCAGTGAAATATATTCGGACTACTGGTGGTAGCAGCGGTTATCTCGGAGCACTAGTAGGGTTAGAAGTCTCCGATAAAGTGGTACTCGCTGGTGTACCTATGGACCCTACCATGCCACACTTCCATAATCGTAAACACGGCAAGCCCTGGAAGGATGGTATAGCTTATCTGAGACAATGGTACGATAACAAGACAAAATTATTGGGCCGCGTAAAGTCAATGTCAGGTTTTACTAAAGATCTTTTAGGTGAGCCTACTTTGGAGTGGCTTTATGAAGGAAAATCAACTGATACCCCCACAAGCGCGGAGACCAGCAGCATATAGGGTTATCAAAGAAACTCTACTAAAGTACGATATTACTCCTGATGAATTTTTCTCTGCTAAGCTCAGCCGACGCCGGGGAATAAAAGATTTAGTCGCCGCTACTCGTGAAATTTGCGCTCGTCTACGGTATGAACACAACTACTCGACCACACTGATTGGCAAGTGTATCAACCGGGACCACTCTTCTGTGATTTATCACTTGCGTATGTACAGTCAGGAACACCCCGAAGCAATGGAAGCACCTGATGCATATTGTCATAAAGAACCTGACCAAGGAGTATGATCGCGTCGAAGGGCTACGTCTGGATCAAGAACGGTTGATACAGCGTGAGTTCCTACGCTTCACAGCTCATTTCTCTAACGAAGAAATAATTAAGCAATACGAGGCGATACTGACCTCGGGTAAATCACCTTGGAATGAGATCAGCGCACTCGTCAATAATCACATAGAACAGCTCGCCAATGTGCTAGCCGATGCATTCATCAATGTTGCTCGGGCTGAGGCGAGTATCTGGGTAAATAGACTAGTAAAAATCGTAAAGGCTGAGTTTGATATAACGGACGAGCGAGTTAGCAGCTATCTACGTGCAACTCGTCAAAATTTCATCCGTAACCTCAGTCGCCAGCAACAAGCGGCAATTAGACAGATATTGGTTAGCGGCATGCAACGTGGCCGAACGGTGCAGCAGCTCGCTCGTTCTGTTGCTGCGGTTATTGGCTTGACACCCGAACAAGCTCGCATGGTTGAGAATTACCGCTACGCACTCGAGAATAGCGACCGTTCAGCTTTAAGTCGCGAACTGCGAGATCGACGCTTTGACGAACGCGTGCTCAGTGCAGTTGAGGAGTCAAATCCTTTAACAGCTAAGCAGATCGACCGTATGGTTGACACCTATGCACGAAATCTCAAACGGCATCGAGCACAAGTGATTGCTCAAACTGAAAGCTTGAAGATGACGCAGCAAGCGCGTCGCGATGCTGTTCGTCAAATTGCTAACCTTGCTGGATTTGATACACAGAAAATCAGGAAAACATGGCAAACCACGATTGATGGTCGTGAACGCCCATCACATCGTACCATGGATGGACAGACAGTCGCTATGGATGAACCTTTTGTTAGTCCTAGTGGTGCTCGCCTCATGCACCCCGGCGATACAAGTCAAGGTGCACCGCCTGAGGAAATAGTTAATTGTCGTTGTAGTGTTGTTTACGCATTCCAGGAGTAAGCAATGGCTGAATCTGTATGCACTCCAACTGAAAAGCCGAAAAAGCGTCGTACCCCATCTAATAAGCCGAGGCGAATAATCAGACGTGGTAGCGTGCTGCCCGCTCAGCTTATTCGTAAGTACTGTCAAGAAAAGAATATGGTCGAGCCTTTTGCGGAACGTACCGTCTATCAAGGCAAAACCTATGGTATCGGGCCGTGCAGCTATGACTTGCGAATTAAACAGCACATCGTTCTGCTACCACATCGCAAGTATAGACTTTGGAAATTCTTAAAGCTACTCGATAAAATCTATAGCTGGTTCAACTGTAGACCTTTCTTTAGCCATTATCATTGCGGCTTTGCTCTAGTCAGCAGCATTGAGAAGGTCAACATGCCTGACGATGTATGCGCTATGGTCATGGATAAATCGAGTTGGGCGCGTCGTGGCCTAGCTGTTCAAAACACACACTTTGATCCTGGTTTCTGCGGTTATCCTACCCTTGAGTTGAGTAACGAGGGCACGAGTACTATCGAAATTCCAGCCGGGGTAGCTATCTGCCAGCTCAAGTTTGAGCTTCTGTATGAACCCACAGAAATGCCGTACAGAGGAAAATACCAGAACCAACCAGATAAACCTGTTGAGGCCATCGAAGGCAAAGACACTTGGGCTTAAATAGTAAGTATATCTACTTTTGCAACCCTATATAGGGTTGCAAAAGGCGGGATTTGCAGTTATAGTCCTCGATCTAGTTTCTCGTGAGAACCTGGATCAAGGGCGCAAATGCCATATGCACGCAACGCGGACCTGCCCGCTAATGTCCGCAATACCCTACCCGACGCCGCTCAAACACTCTTCCGCCGCGTGGTCAATGCCGCGCTTGCACGTGGTGACAGTGAAGAATCTGCTTTCCGCCAAGCTTGGGCTACCGTTAGCGAACACTACGAGAAACCAGAAAACGGTGGTAAGTGGGTAGCTAAGAAAGTACACAAGCGGAAATTCGCCACGCTTTATATCCGACGAGACGTCGAAAACGCCGAAGAACAACCTTGGACTTGTTCCATTGAGCTTGACCCTGAAATTCTTGAAGAATTGGATGAGAACTGGGAGGCGAACCACGTGGAAAAGCAATGCAATACAATCGTTGTGTCGCTCGATCAAAAAGCGTTCTACACGGCTGACCAAGTGCAAGAAATCATTAAGCGCTTAAGTGAAGCAACCGCTAACGGTGCTACCGTTATTTCGGTATCTCCAAAAGTTGAGAAGCGCGAGCCGGAAAAACGGAAATTCAATTTCATCAAAGTTAATAAGAAGCTTGGGCTTATTTTCGGATGGGCCATTATTAGTAAGATTGGTGGCGAAGAGTACTTTGACCTTCAGGGTGACCATATTCCTGAAGATGCTATGCTTGAGGCCGCAACTGAGTTTATGGAGAAAAAGCGCACCTTAAAACTCATGCATAAGGGTGAGCCAAAAGGTGACGTTGTTTTTGCATGGCCCTTGACAGAGGAAGTAGCCAAAGCTATGGGGATCCGAACCCAAGTCACGGGCCTGATGGTTGCAGTCAAGCCCACAAGCAAGAAATTGATTGAAGCTGCCGAGAATGGTGAGCTTCAGGGCTTTTCAATCGGCGGTCTTCGCCTAGTTGATGAAGAGGTAGAATAATGTCAAAGCCCAAGCGCCGGATCATGCGCCGGTTTAAGCTGGACGAAATTTCTCTTGTAGATCAACCCGCTCAGGAGCCAGCTAGGATGACCCTACTTAAACGACAGGTTACGAAAAGTATCGGGGGTAAAAATTTCTTTGCGAAAGATTTTGCCTATGTCGAAGATGAAACTGATCCAACAACCTGGAAGTGGCGGTTAACTGATCGCCCCGGCGGTAAACCGACGCCTGCTCGCGTCATGTCAGTCATTAAGGCTTTCGAGGGCCAGCGCTACGCTATTCCCGATGATGCGCTTGATAGCATTCTCGACAAGCTACGTGAAGCTTGGATGAAAGCTTTCCCAAGCAAAGCTGGTGAAATGCCGTCTGCACTTAATGACGACCAGAACCCGCCACCAAACAATGATAAGCAGGAGGACGATGAGCAACCGCCCATGGATGGAGCTGAAGGCTCTGACGATGAAGATAACAATGAGCCTGATCCTAACGCTAACAGCGAGGATGAGGAAAATGAAGACGAGATGAAGGCTCGTGCTAGCAAGGCTGAGGACGATGCCGACATGGATAGTGAGGATGATACGGAAAAGGAGGAGGACGAAGACGAAGCTGATATGGTAGACAAAATCCTGAAGGGGTATATCGATACCTCTGCGGGAGCCAAGACCTTTGCCGAGGTTTTTGAGATCTTTCGTCAACAAGACGAACACTACGAAATGCTCGACAAGGCTTGGCCAGTCATTTCTGCCCTTGACCAGTCCATCCGTTCCATTGTAGCAGATACTGAGATTGACACGGCCACGAAGCACACGATGCTTCGCAACAGTGTCGAAACTTTTCTGGCAGCAATTAAGAGTGTAATGCCAGAAGTTGAAGAGGTCCTTGATAAGGTCCTCACGAAGTCAGTTAAACTTAGTAAGGGAGCCAAGAAAATGGCAAAATCAAATGAGCCTATCGAGAAGCGTCTCGAGGCCCTGGAAAAGAAGCTGAACGATGCCGAGAAGGCTCGTGAGGCTGCCGAGGCTAAGGCGGCGCGGCTCGAAAAGGTTGCTGCTTTGACGGCTGATGAGAAGGAATTCTTCGATCGGCTGCCGGAGAAGGAGCAGGATAACTTCCTCAAGATGAACAAGGTGGAGCGCGTGAAGGTCATTAAGAAGGCCCTTGAGGAGGATGAGACCATCGAGTTCGGAGGTCAAACTTTCTCCAAGTCTCAAGTTGATCCGGCAATCTGGAGCTTCATGAAGGCTCAGGCTGCTCAGCAAGAAGAGCTCAAGAAGCAGCTTCAGGCTGAGCGTGAGGCTCGTGAAAATGCTGAGATTGCCAAGCAAGCTCGTGAAGAGCTCGCTAACCTGCCGGGTACCGAGGATGAGAAGGTCGCCTTGCTCAAGTCGATCCGTGCTCTTCCTCAGGAGCAGCAAGAAGTCATGCTCAAGTTTGCTAAGCAGGCAAACAGCGTGGCCACGCTTGCTATCCAGCGGCTCGGCACGACGGGTGTTCACTCTGGCGAGGGCTTACTTAGCAAGGCCGCTGGCGATAACGAGTTCATGCAGAAGGTCGCTGAAATCCGTAAGCGCGATAATTGCTCGCGGACTGAGGCCATGCGTAAGGCTCGCAAGGAGTACCCCGAAATCTACAAGCGGTGGAGCGGGGCTTCTAACGGCGCGGTTCACTAAGGGTTGCGCCCTAGCCTAACGTTGTTTGGTTGAGGAAAGCCCGTCTAAGGGCGGGCTAATTTCAAGGAGAAAGGTACATGGCTCTTTATAAGCTGGTCGAAGGTCTTACCTGGACTGCTGAGGCAGGAGCGGATCTTCGCACTCACCTCAACAAGTTCGTGACGATCAATGCCAATGGCGAAGCGGTGCTGCCCAGCAGTGGTGCTGCTGCGGTCGGCACGATCTATGAGGTTAACCTCTCTGGTAGCGCTCCTTATGGGCCGGTCACGATCCAGCTCGGTGGCGTTGCCAAGGTTGTTGCTGGTGGCTCGATTAACGCTGGTCAGGAAGTGGAAGTCGGCGCTAACGGCACGGCTGTTGCCAAGACCTCTGGCGTTGGTGTGGGTATCGCTCTCGCCGGTGGTGCGAGCGGTGAAGTTATTCCGGTGCTGCTGAAATAAGAAGCAATAATAGCGGAAACAACAGCCTATAGCCCCTTAATTTGTAACAAGGAGAGTTAAAGATGGAACTCTTGAAAGCAGGCGGTCCGGATATCTTTGGTACCGCTGATGAACTGCGGAAAAATAGCCCCTCGGCTACCAATATCCAAGGCTCGCTGCACGTTGACACGTACCTGACTAACTTCTCGGTCATGTACGTGCAGGATGAAGCCAATTTCATCGCTCAGCGTGCAGCCTCCCGTATTCCGGTCGTAAAGCAGACGGACTTGTACGTCATCTACGACCGTGGGTACTTCTGGCGTGATGATGTTGTTCCTCGTCCGCTCGGTGGTCGTCCGCAGCAGGTCGGCTACAAGGTCGAGGAGGGCACGTACTCCTGCGTCGAGTATGCGCTGGAGCATGTGATCGATGACCGGCAGCGTCAGAACGCGGATGACCCGATCAACCTTGAAGAGAACGCGGCTATCCTGCTTACTCAGAAGAACATGATTAAGCAGGACCGCGTATGGTGCCAACGGTTCTTCCGTCGGAACGTCTGGAGCGTTGACTACGAGGGTGTGGATTCACCCCCGGCTGGCGCGACCCAGTTCTTAAAGTTCACGGATCCGTCATCTGAGCCGATTGCAGTGATCGACGCGGCCAAGGACGCTATGGCTCGTGCCACCGGCTTCACGCCGAACACGCTGGTTCTCGGTGCGGCGGTTAAGCGCACGCTCCGCTCACATCCGGATCTCAGCGACCGCATCAAGTACACGCAACGCGGCGTCGTTGATGACGCGATTCTGGCTTCGCTCTTCGAGGTCGATAACGTCATTACGGCTCGCAGCGTTTACAATGCGGCGGCTGAAGGCGCAGCCAACAACTTCCAGTTCATCGCGGATGAGAATTCGATGTGGCTGGGCTACATTGATCCGAACCCGACGATCAACAGCCCGACTTCCATCGCTCTGTTCTCCTGGACTGGTCTTATCCCCGGCTACACGAACCAGCTCGGTGGTGTAATCGAGCGCGGCCGCGATGAGCGCGCCCACAGCGATTACTTCCAGGGCCGTATGGCTTGGGATCTGCGCTTGGTCGCCAGTGACCTTGGCATCTTCTTCGCCGATGTGGTCTAATAGATAGACACACAGATAGGTGCTAAACAAGTGAGCGGGGTCTAAAGCAATAGCAACATGACCCCAAACCCCGCTCCCAAATCCGACAGGGGGTAAAAATGGTTGGGCCGTCATTTCCAGAGCTCACAAACGAGCGACGCAAACTCCAAAAATGGGAATTAGATCGCAGATTGAATTATTTCTACGCACGGCCTAGACCTCCTTTTACAGATAAGAATTCGGAATGATGGTGGCAATTTGCCTGAAGTGGTAGCAGTCTACAATACAAAAGACTTGCTAGCGTAAAAATAATAGCCGTGTTAATTAGCAGTTGTGAGTGAAGTCCCAGCAATAGCAACATAAAACGAGCACAACAATGACAGATATACCTCTAGGAAGCCCGATGAAGGGTACTCGAATTGATCGCAGAACGGGTAAGTTCGCTCGCGAGCTATTCGATCCGACGAAAACATTCGTTGCCGCTCGCAACATCATTCTGCACGGCAAGTTGATCAAGATTGGAGAAGTATTTCCCAAACAAAAGGTCAATCATCGGCGGCTTCGCCAGATGTACGAGCAAAGGCTACTTAATTACTCGGAAGAAGTTGTAGCTCCTGAACAAACGACCTATGAGCCGATCAAGCCCGACTTCGATACTCTTAGTGATGAAGGTCTACGCGTTTGGTTACGCAACAACGGCTACATCGCACGGCCTAAAACACCTAGGGAAAAGTTACTTGAACTAGCTCAGCAAAAGTGGAAGGAGTATATGGATGGCCTCGCTGTTGCAGCAGGAACTCGCAAAGCAAATAGCGAAGGCGTTCAAAGGGAAACTGCTGAAAGGAACGCTTCGTCGGGAAATAGCGAGCACGGTAAACGAATACGGAGATCCCGTAACAAGTCAAGTGCAAACGTTTAGCGTTGAGGGCATTCGAGATACCTTTGATGCACGATACGCCCTGTTCTATGGCATACCTCAAACCGACGTTCGCATCTTGTTGATCATGGACTTGATTAAACCAAAAACCACACCACAACAAGATGACAAAATTTTTATTCGTGGTAAATGGCATCAAGTCCGAAAGATTTTAGAGATTGATCCGGCAAATGCCTCGATCACTCTACAATGTTTCGAGATCGAAGCTCCAACTTAAGGAGAAAGGATGATGTTTAAGATCATCGTGTACGAAGCAGGCTACTATGTTGACCCCGGAACGTTGCCGAAGTGGGTCTATCACAAGCTGCGGTTCCTAGTAGGTAAGTTTGGCGAGAACCTCGACATTGCTCCTAAGTGGGCACGTCACGCTGCCAATTTCCTCGCTAGGAAGTTCATCTCGACTACCTTTAGTGCGTAATGGTATACTACAGGCTCGTGAGGGATTAAGTCATGGCACTGGTAGATCTTTCCGAGCCTATTCGCAATGCTATCATTGCTAGCAGCGAGATAACCTCGCTGCTGGAACCTTATGCTGGATCTTATCCTGTTTTTACGCATCGTCCTATTCCAGCAGACTCTCCTCGCATTGTTATTGTTATCTCTCAAGACATAGCGAGTGATTATCAGGATGGATTGAATGACTTTCGCCCTGTCATTATTCGAGACATTATAGTCTTTGGGCAGAATGAACCTGATGATAGATTCCGTAAAGTACAGCAAATTGCTCGATACATACACAGCTTGTTTCATCACAAGCGTTATAGCATAAATGTTCCGGGTTGGATCACAGTGCTGGTCCAAGCCACCGGCCCTATTTCGTTACCGCAAGATGATCAAACGGTAGCGGAAGTAGTAACAGTGCAAGTCACATTGGCAAGAAAGGAGAGCTAAATGAGCGGCATCTTCGCAACGGCAGGCTCGAAAGTCTTCATCGGGCAGGTCATGTCCCCGAAAAGCGCGGACTTTACAGAGTCCGATTTTCAGGGCATGACTTGGACGGAGATTGCATGGGTTGAGACCATCGGTCAGTTCGGTGATACCTCTGCGGAAATCACATTCGATGCTATCGGTGAACAGCGCACCCAAAAGTTGAAGGGTACCCGCAACGCCGGTAACATGGAATTGGTATGTGGTATCGATAGCTCTGACCCTGGTCAGATTGCCTTGCGAGCGGCTGAAGCAACACCATTTGACTATGCATTCCGTGTTGACTTCAATGACGCGCCTCCAGGCGGTACACCTTCTCAGCGGTTCTTCATTGCCAAGGTAATGTCGGCTGCTGAGCAGTTAGACGGTGCTAACAACGTTGTTCGATTGAACGCCACTCTCGCGATTAACTCGAATATCGTTGCAGTTGATCCGACACCGTAATATAGTTCGCCTACATCCAGTAACCTGTAATTAGAAGGAATAGCAACAATGTCAGACAAACCTCAACTCGGACGTGGTAACGTCTACATTAGACTTGGTGGTATAGAATACACGCTGAAACCATCTGTGTACGCAGCTAAAACTATATCTCGCAAGTTTGGTGGACTGAACCTCGCTGTTGATCGAGTTGCTAAACTGGACTTTGAGGCGATCTGTGAAGTAATCTTCATAGGGTTGGGCAAACAAATGCTCAACCCTCGTGAACGCCAAGAGCTAGAAGAGCTTATCTTTGAGTCCGGGTTTTCCGACGATACCGGTAAACTCGGAGAACTCTGCGTTCAATACTTAGTTGCTCTCATGCGTGGCGGTCGTACCATGACCCCTGAAGAGCAAGCAGAAGCCCTGGCTGAATACCAGAAAATGCAGGAAGAGGGCAAGGATATGGGAAACCCTCCAAGCTCCAACAACAACTCGACCAACGGTACGATGAATTAGTAGAAATCGCACTGGGCTGGTTAGGTTGGAGTGAGGAGCAAACTCTATATAGTGACGTAAACGCCATCCTTATTGCCTACGATGGTTTAATTAAACGCTTGAATGCAGAAAAAGGAGTGGTCGTAAAAGATAATGCTCAAAACTCGGACCCGAAACACATCACAGTCGGAGGTGGTAAACCAAATCCATTAACACCGGCTGCATTTGATGCTATGTTCGGACGAGGCAAACCGGCTGTAGTACGAAAGGGCGTTCAACCCATCTCTACTCCAAGCCGAAGACCTACTCCTCGACCAGTACGGAGATAGGGATGGCAAGTAAAGTCAGAATGACTTGGCGAGGGCATCGGCTAGTGCAGCAAGTACGGGCCGGTGCTCAATCTGGTGCTCAGAGAGCTGCCGATCTCTTCATCGAAGAGGCTCGGCGGCTTATCATTGAAACGCCCAAAAGTGGAGTCATATATTATCGCGGAGCTTTAGGCTGGCGGCAGGCTAGTGCGCCGGGTGAGCCACCAGCTAATTTAACCGGTCTCCTTGCAAATAGCTTCAAAATTAACACGTCGCGGACCGGTACAGTGGTAACAGTATCGATCACGAATACCGCACCTTACGCGCAGTTTCTAGAATTTGGTACGCGTAAGATGGAACCTCGACCATTCATGAGAGCCGCGTACGCAAACGTTAAAGATAGAATGGTTCAAGTCATTCGGGGCGAGATTCAGAAAAAGGTGACTTGATATGGCTGACATTGCGGGTCTCAGTGTAGCAATCAACATTGATCTTAGTAAGTTTGTCGGTGATATGGAGGTTGCCCGCAAGGCAACCGAAGAACTTACTAAGGGTCTACAGACCTCAGTTGGGCAGCTTACTTCGGTAAGCAAATCCATTACTGAGGCGGGTAATGCTGTTGCCAATGCGCTGAACAAGTCTACTCAGTTAGTCGAAAAACTGAAGACTACTACCTCGCAAATGGCTAAAGAACTCGCGACTAACGTTAAGAACGCTAGTCAAGAGTTCAACAGAGCTAATACACAGTCAGCGCAATCAGTCGCCAAGCTTGCCCAAGCTGTAAATCAAGCAAACTCTGCATTCCAAAGCGTTAGCCAAACTATTACACAATCTGGCCAGCGCGTTGCGCAACAAGCACAAGTTGCGGCAACCGGTGTGCAGAATATTGGCTCGTCCGCACAACAGGCGGCTGAAGCTTCACGTCAAAGTGCTCAACGTATTCAGCAAGCTTTTAATCAGGCTGGAGGCGCTACAGAACAAATCTCGCGCCGTATGGAACAGTCTCTAGAAACAGCCCTGAGGGGTATTCAAGATGCTATTACAGCGCTACAAAGCTCCATGGCTACATTCACAGCTAGTATGGGGCAAGTCAAAACAACGATAGAAAGTGTAACTCAAGCTGCTCAGAAAAAAAGTGGTGTACTAGTTGAAGTCACAAAGAAGCAAAAAGACGTAGTTAGCGGTTCGGCTAACTTGGGCCGTTGGTTCCGCGTACTGGTAACTAATATCTTAGGTGTCAACGCGGGAGCCATCGCGCTCGGTACTGCTCTGGGTAACTTGGCTACCCAAATGGTAAGCCGCCTTGTGCTGGCAATCATTCAATCATCTACACAATTCTCAACGCTTAATAACCGGCTAGCAGAATCCAGAGCTACTATCGGTAATCTAACTCAAGAATTTCAGTTCATTACCAATCAAGCACGGGAAATGGGAGTTGGCCTCAATGCGATGACCGATCGCTGGCTGCAACTCGCTGAAGGTGCGCGCAATGCTGGCGTTGATGTAGAAAAAGTTCGTGAAGCATTCGCACGTTGGAATGAGACTGTTCAAACGTTCAAAGTGGATACCCTCCGCAGCTCGTTTGATCGTTTGACCCAAGGTTTCGGTCTCCTTGTAACCAATGTTGATAACACTATCGGCGTAAGCGATAAGCTCATCTGGATTATCA
>Ga0207869_1000308_pt1 | contig 44034 bp, 35 predicted proteins | sample HigsolmetaAR205D_FD_184837 | JGI IMG/M metagenome (GOLD analysis project Ga0207869, IMG submission 184837) | Ionic liquid and high solid enriched microbial communities from the Joint BioEnergy Institute, USA - AR20-5-D (SPAdes) (version 2) ...
CCGAGCACGAGCTCCGGTGCAGCGAGCGTGAACGGACCGACTTTGCCGCCGATGCCGTACTTGCCGACGTCGGTATCCGCGATGAAGTCGATCTCGAACGCCCCGATGTGCAGCGGGTCGAGCTTCGGCGTGCCGACGGTGAGCGACAGGTTCTGCAGCGGGTAGTACGCGGGAATCTCCGCCGCATACTGATCGACGGTGGAGACCCGGGAGTGCGTCTGCAGACGATCCGAGTCGATGCTCGAGCTCCCCCCGCCGGTGCTCTGGGACCAGCCTTCGTAGCGCGTCTCGACGAGCGAGGGAGCCACCACGGAGGCGCGGCCGAGCGCGCCGAGCTGCACGTCCTCCTGGCGCAGCACGTTCTGCTGAAACGCGCTGATCGAGGGCTCCCCTCTGCCGGTGAGCACGTTGACGGTATTCACCGCATCGCTTCCCGAGGCAGACACCGCGTTGAGCACGCGCGCGTCCTCGAGCGCGCGCTCGCGCAGCTCGACACGGTTGTGCGACTGCGCCTCGTAGTGCGCACCGTCGGCGACGACGGCCGTCGGCCGCTCGCTTTCGGGAGCGGGCGTGCCGGCGGTAACACCGTCGAGCGTCGCATCGGTGAGCGGCGCCGGCTCGCCGCGCGCGGCCGGCGACGTGCAGACCGCCATCACCGCCGCGAGGGCCGCAACCGGGGTTCGATGATCCATGTATCCGTCTCTCGCGCGGGAGAGCGCGGCGGCGGCGTACCGCCGCCGCACGGCCCGATCAGCGGCTGTGGCCGATGACGTTGCTCTGAACCAGCGACAGATTGCCCATCGCCGTCAGGCTCGGCGTCCGCGAAATGTTCACGGCATTCGCGACCGCGCTGCCGGCCGCGTTCACCGCGTTCAGTGCGCGCAGGTTCGCCTGCGAGGAGCCCGCGAGAGCGATGCCGTAGTTCGACTCCACGTCGAGCTTCGAATCGTCGACCACGACGTACTCGGCCTGCGCGTCGGCCATGTAGAACGGCGAGCGCAGCTCCTTCTCGCCGCCGCCGACGAAGGTCTTCTCCGACGACTCGATGCTTTCGGACGACTCGAGCCTCGTGTTGTCGCTCGAGGTCTCGGACGTCTCGGCGAGCGTGCCATTGCCTTCGCACGAGCCCATCTGCACGGCGCATCCGCCGCCGGAGAAGCCGATCTGCAGCTCGGGCAGCTCGAGGGTGAGCCGCAGCTCGCCTTCGAGCACGTCGCCTACACCGGCATTGGCGACGAACTCGATGTTGCGCCGTCGAAGTTGACATCCAGATCGCCGGCGCCGGCGATACCGCGGCCGCCCTGGATCGTCTGTCCGACGATCGTCGTCTGCGTGTCGACCTTGCCGCTCGAGGTCAGCTCACGCGAGGAGCTCGAGGACTGCACGTCGCGGATTTCGCTCATCGTCTCGATGGACGAGCTGGTCCTGGCGGTGCTGTTCTCCGTCCAGCTCGACGTCTCGTTGAAGTCGGTGCGCTCGTAGTGAGGCAGCAGAGCGACCCGGCGCTGTTCCTGCTGCACCAGGTTCTCCTGCCGCACTTCGAACTTGCCCTTGGCTTCGGCGACTGCCGCCGCGCCCTCGGGAAGCTTGCCGTCCCAGACGTTGACGCCGTTCGCGACGGTGCTCTCGCTCGAGTTGACGAGGTTGAGCGCCCGCGCACCCGACTGCGCCTCGTCCGAGAGATTCAGGGTGCCCGTGAGCACCAGATTGGCTTCGGAGTGGTTGCCGACCACCGCGCCGCCGCTGCCCTGGAGCTGGTCGGCCGTCCCGGCAGTGACCTGGTCGAGGGCCGAATCGGCGAGCGGCGCCGGTCCGGCCATCACGGTTCCCCCGTAGAGCACGGCCGCGATCGCCAGTGAGATTCTTGTACGCATTTTTTCTTTACTCCTGTATGCACGTGATTTCGGCTCGTGCCTCGAGACCACATGCAGGGCCGGGCGCCGAGCGGGCCCCGCCGTCCCCCGGGGCGGAAGGCGCCGGGAACGGGGCGGCCCACCGGTAAAGGCGTAAACGGCGCACAAATTCCCCCACGAAAGGTGGAGGGGGTGGGGGCTACCCGGCAGAATTCCCGCCTCCCGGAGGGACTTTTGCGAGGAGGAACAGGAGCTTGGGGGCCTCGGCGGAGATCACGCGGCTGCTCGTGGCCTGGCGTGACGGGGATCAGGACGCGCTCGAGGAGCTCACGCCGCTCATGTACGACGAGCTGCGGCGGATCGCCGGGCGCTACATGCGCGGGGAGTCCGATGCCCGGACGCTGCAGACCACCGCTCTGGTGCACGAGGCGTTCGCCCGGGTGGCCGTCGTCGACCTGCCCTGGCGCAACCGCGCGCATTTCCTCGGATTCATGGCCCAGCTGATGCGGCGCATCCTCGTCGATTACGCCCGCGCCCGGAAAAGCGCCAAGCGCGGCGCCGAGCTGAGCCGCGTCTCCCTCGACGAGGCGGCCATCGTCGCCCCCGACTCGGACGAGATCATCCTGGAGCTCAACGAGGCGCTCGAGGAGCTCCGCCAGTTCGACGAGCGCAAGAGCCGGATCATCGAGCTGCGCTTCTTCGGCGGCCTCACGTACGAAGAGACGGCCGCTGCCCTCGACATCTCGACGACCACCCTCGACCGCGAGCTGCGGCTCGCGAAAGCCTGGCTGCGCCAGCGCCTGCAGCTCGCCTGACCGGCGGTCGCCGCGTCCCGTCCCTCCCGGGCGCCTTCAGCCTCACCGGGCGCCTTTAAACGACCCAGGGGCGGTGCGACTCTAAACCTTCGCATGACCGTGGCAGCCGCTCCCCAGGGCCCGTCCCGTGAGCCCGTCGACTGGCAGGTCGCGCTCGTCGAGAGCGCGCGCCGCGGGGACGTGCGCGCCTTCGAGCGGCTCTACCGCGAGCACGCGGGTCGGGTCCACGCCCTGTGCCTGCGGCTGACCCGCGATCCGGCGGCCGCGGAGGACTGCACTCAGGAGACGTTCATCAACGCCTGGCGTGCGCTGGACCGCTTCGAGATCCGCAGTGCCTTCGGGACCTGGCTGCACCGGATCGCGGTGAACGTGGTGCTCGCGAAGCGCCGGCGCGCGACGCCGGTCGTGGAGCCCCTGCCCGAGCAGGTGGAGTCGCTGAACGAGGAGGACTGGGTGTTCGAGACGCCCGTCGAGGTCAGCGAGATCGAAGAGGCGATCGGGAGCCTGCCCGAAGGCGCGCGCGACGTGCTGGTGCTGCACGCCATCCACGGGTACTCGCACGGCGAGGTGGCCGAGATGCTCGGCGTGGCGGAAGGCACGTGCAAGGCGCAGCTGCATCGGGCGAGGGCCCTGCTGCGCGCCAGGCTGCGGATGGAGGCGGATCGATCATGAGCACACCGAACGGCGAGGGCACGGAGCGGCGCATCCGCTCGCTGGGGGAGCTTCCGCAGGACATCGCGCCGCCCCGGGATCTGTGGCCCGAGATCGAGGCGCGTCTGCGCGCCGAGCCGCGGCAGCCGCAGGTTTCCGCAGGCAATGGCTCGCGTCGCGCGTTCCGGTGGGGACACGCGGCGTCACTCGCGGCATCCGTCGCCGCGCTCGCGATCGGCATCTGGATCGGTCGCGGGATGCTGCCGGCCGGCACGGTCGACGTGCCGCGCGTCGCGGATGTCACTGCGACTCAGGCGGACGTCGTGGCCGCAGCGTACGTCACCGATCCGCGCTATCGGCGCGAGCGCGCCGAGCTCGTGCGCTCGCTCGAGGAGCGTCTCGCACGACTGCCGCCGCAGTCGCAGCAGAAGGTGACCGAGAGTCTCGCAGCCATCCGCCAGTCGATGCGCGACCTCGAAGAGGCGCTCGGCCGGGATCCGAGCAACGCGCTGCTGCAGGAGCTTCTCGTCAACACTTATCAGGACGAGATGCACGTCCTGACGGCCGTACAGGAAGCCAGCGCTGCTGGCGAGGAGATCTGAGAAATGCGTAACGCTTCCATCGTGGTCCTCTTCGCGCTCATGGGCTGCGCCCAGGCGGCATACGCAGACCGCGACTTCAGGCAGTCCGTTGCCGCCGATGCGAAAGGCACGGTAACGATCAACAACACCGCAGGAAGCGTCAGGGTGATGGGCTGGGACCGCAACGAGGTCCTGGTCGAAGGGAAGCTCGAGGAGGACGTCGAGCGCGTGGACGTCGAGAGCTCCGGCGCGCGGACGTCGATCAAGGTCGTGCTGCCGCGCAGGAGCAGGAACGGCGGCGCGGAGCTCGATATCCGGGTCCCGCGCGGCAGCGAAGTCGAGATCACCACGGTGAGCGCCGATGTGAACGTGCAGGACGTGCTCGGCGAACAGCGCCTGCGCAGCGTGAGCGGCGACATCGTCACGCAGGTCGCCGGGGCCGATGTCGATCTCAAGACGGTGAGCGGCGACGTCGAGCTGCGTGCCAGCGGCAAACCGGTGGAAGTGCGCGCGAGCACCGTGAGCGGCGATTTCACGCTCAGGCGTGGTGCCGGCAGCCTCGAAATCACGACGGTGAGCGGCGACGTGGAAGCCGAGCTCGATCCCGCCCGCTCGGTGCGCGTGCGGACCACGTCCGGCGACGTGCACTTCAAGGGGCGGCTCGCGCGGAACGCGAGTGTGAACTTCGAGTCGATCAGCGGCGAGCTCGAGATCGATGCGCCGGCCGAGGCGGGATTCAGCTACGACGTCAAGAGCTTCAGCGGCGACATCGAGACCTGCTTCGGCATGAACACCGGAGGCAGCGGGAACCGTGGCAACGTCATCGTCGGCAAGCGCGGTGAGGGCGCCGCCGAAATCCGGGCGCGCACGATGAGCGGCGGGATCCGCCTCTGCGACCAGTGAACTCTCCATGTCGTCTCTCTCCCCGGCGAGGGTGGGGGGAGAGAGACGACCGTCGATGATCGGCGTCAGAGCGAGAGCAGATACTGAACGAGATCGCGGCGCTCGTCGGCACTGAGTCCCAGCCCGAACGTTTCGTCGTAGTGCGCGACCACCTCTTCCAGCGTCGCGAAGCGGCCGTCGTGATAGAAGCCGCCCTTCACGTGTGTCCACAGTCCGCGCAGCGGAGCGGTTCGATACCGCCGATCCGGTGAGCGCTCGGACTGGAAGTCGTCGATCCCGATCTCCTCGGCCGTGTGCACGTTGAAGCCGGGCTCGGTGAAGAGCGGCGGCACGTGACACTCGGCGCAGCGCGCACGATCGTTGAACAGCGTCTCACCGCGTTTCGCAGCGGCGCGATCGAAGCTCCCGCGCGGTGCCGCCGGCGCTTCGAGCGAGAGCTGATAGAGGTGCAGCGCAGGCAGCGCGGGCGTGATCAGATCCTCCTCGGCGCGCAGGTGACCGAGGCCCTCGCGGGCCGCGATGGGAAAGCGCTCGGCGTCGTCGAGCCGAGGATCGAAGAACGTTCCCTTGCCGCGCATCTCGAGATTGGCGACGAAGGCGTTCCAGTGCGGCACGCCGCCCCAGCCCGTCCACGTATGAAGATTCACACCTGCGAGACCGAAGGCCGGCGGGATGAGTGTCGCCGCCGGCCTGCCGTCGGGCCGGAACGCCTTGCCGTCGAGAATGAGCTCCGCGTCGAACTTGCCGGGCCCCCAGCTCATGAGCACCTTGCGCACCGTTCCGGCGTCGACGCCGAGGAGATCGGTGAAGGGCCGCAGATTCGGTGCCAGCGCGATGATGCGTCCGACGTCGAGATCTCGGTTGGCCCAGCCGTCGAGCCGGCGGCCGATACCGGGCGCGAGTGAGTCGTCGACGGTCGAGTGGCAGAGCGCGCACTGGATGCCGACGCCGCTCAGCCGCCCGGCGGAATCGAAGAATCCCGTGACACCGACCACGGCATCGAGCTGCAGCAACTGCAGCGTGACGGCGGGATCGTCGAGATCGACGGCACCGCGACGGATCGCGCGCCGCACGCTCTGCGGGAGACTCGCTACGTCGACCTTGAGGCCGAGCTCGAGCGCGGCTTTCGGGCTGAGGCCGGGACCGACACCGCCATGCGCTTCGCCCGCGATCGCGCGATGCAGGTGCAGCTCGTCGCTCCAGAAATCCTCGCTGCCGAAAGTGGCGTAGCGGAAGATCTCCTTCCCCTTGCGGATCTGCCGCAGCGCATCCCGCTCCACGGCGCTCAGGGACTGCCTCGCATCGGCACGTGAGCCGGAATCGTTCCCTTTCTCGTCGGCAGAGCCGATCGTCCATCCCGCGACGAGCACGCACAACGCCGCCGTCGCTGCCAGCATCGAGCGATCCATGCGTCACCTCGCGATTTCCCCTTGCCCGAGTGACGAATCCCGCCGCGTGAAGGTTTCAGGAGAAACGGCCCACGGTGCGGCGGCGTGTGTACCTGCCGTTGGTAGAATGGCGCGCCCTGCAGGTTCAATGAGGGCGGAGAGAAGCGAGTGCGGGCACGGCGCTGGGTCGTCGCGATCGTCGTCGGGTCGTTTGCCCTGGTCGCGATCGCCGTTGCTACCCTGACGCTTCTCGTCGATCCCAATGTCTTTCGCGACGAGATCGAGGCCGCGGTGCGCGCGCGGACCGGGTTGCCACTGCGCATCGAGGGCGAGCTCGACATCGCGTGGTTTCCCTGGCTCGCCGTGCGTACCGGAGCTGCCGGAATCGGCTCCCGCCAGGATGCCGGGGAACAAGTGGTGAAGTGGGAGTCCGCACGCGTGGGCGCACGGCTCGTGCCGCTCCTTCAGGGCCGGCTCGTCATCGACCGCATCCGCGTCGATGGCCTGCATCTCGACCTTCGGCGTGACGCGACTGGGCACGGCAACTGGGAAGACCTGTTGCAGCTCGATGCACAGTCGGGCTCGGTGCCCGATGCGGACTCGGCGTCGAGGGCGACGCCGGAAATTGCCGGACTCGAGATCCGTGACGGTGCAGTGGATTTCGTCGACGCGCGCAGTGGACGCCGGGTGCAGGTGCGTGAGTGGAATCTCGATGCCGGAGAATGGCGCAGCGCCGTGGAGCTTCCCATCCGCTCGAGCTTCAGTGTCGTGCTTCATCAGGCACCGGAATCCGACGCTGCACCGCTCCGCGCCGAAGTGCAGATCGATCTGCACGTGACGGTTTCGGACGACTTCTCGGCATTCGAGCTGCGCGACACGACGCTCGATGCGCGGATTGAAGGCGGCCGGTTCGGGGACAAGGGCATACCGATCGAGATGCGAGCCGCGAAACTGAGCTTCACACGCGAGCCGCTCTCTTTCTCCGCGCCCGACGTCGCCCTGCGCATCGCCGATGCCCGCGTTCAATCGAGTGTCGAAGGTCTCGAACGCGACGGTACGCTCCGCGTCGGCGGTCCCGTGACGGTCGAGGTGCCTTCGCTCCGGGCCCTCATCGCAGCTCTCGGACTCGAGGTGTCTCCGCCGCGCGATCCGCAGGCGCTCGGCGCGCTCGAGGCCAGCGCGAACTGGGCACTGGAGAACGACGCGCTCGTCATCGAGCCGCTTCGCATGAAGCTCGACGGCACGACGATCGCCGGTCGCATCACGCGTTCGGCGGCCGAGTCCGCCGTGTGGACCGTCGATCTGCGGGGCGATGAAGTCGATCTCGGCCGCTACGTCGATGTGGAAGAGAAAAAGGATGACGAACCCTTCGAGCTCCCGGTGGATGCGATACGCGCGCTTCCGCTGCGGGGAAGCCTCGCATTCGACCGGGCGCGGTACGGCGATACGCAGATGAAGAATCTGCGCTTGCATCTCGAGCACGAGGGCAGCGTGCCGTGAGTGCCGCATACGATGCACCGGGGCACGAACGCTCGCCGATCGCCGCGGCACTCATCGAATGGCACGCACGGCACGGTCGGCACGATCTGCCGTGGCAGCGCGACCGCACGCCCTATCGCGTCTGGGTTTCCGAGATCATGCTGCAGCAGACGCAGGTCGCGACCGTCATTCCCTACTTCGAGCGCTTCATGGAGCGTTTCCCCGACGTGCGCGCGCTCGCAGATGCGCCGGTCGACGACGTGCTGCATCTGTGGACGGGTCTCGGCTACTACGCCCGCGCGCGCAATCTCCACCGCGCTGCGGTCCGCATCCGTGACGAGTTCGGCGGTGAGTTTCCGCGCCGGTTCGAAGACGTCGCGAGCCTGCCCGGAATCGGCCGTTCGACGGCCGGTGCGATCCTCGCGTTGAGCCGCGGCGAACGCTTCCCCATTCTCGACGGCAACGTGAAGCGCGTTCTCTCGCGCTACTTCGCTGTGGAAGGCAATGCGGCGGAGCCGGCCGTCGCGCGACGGCTGTGGGAGCTGGCCGAGCGCTGCACACCGCAGCGGCAGGTGGACGTGTACACCCAGGCGATCATGGATCTCGGCGCAACGGTGTGCATCCGTCGCCGGCCTGCCTGCGCGCTGTGTCCACTCATCGAAGGCTGCGTTGCAAGACAGACGGGCCGGCAGCACGAGCTTCCGGCGCCCCGCGCGGCGCGACAGCGCCCCCTGCGCCGTGTGTACATGCTGCTCGCGCGGAAGTCCGACGGCGCCGTTCTGCTCGAGCGGCGACCCGACCGCGGCGTGTGGGGCGGACTGTGGTGCCTGCCGCAGTTCGACACCGCTGCGGAGGCACAGGCGTTCGCCCATCGCTCGTTCCAGGGTGTGACCGGAACGTTTCGTGAGCTGCCCGCGATCGAGCACGCGTTCACGCACTTCGATCTGCACATCACGCCGCTCATCGTGGAGTGCGCGGGCAGCGCGGGCGTCATGGATGACGCGCGGTGCCTCTGGTATAAACCCCGCGAGCCGGTGCGGATCGGGCTTCCGGCACCGATCAAGTCTCTGCTCGAAGCGCTCGACGGGCCGATGCCCCTCGAACGCGGCACCGGCGGAACGAATGGAGCGAAGCCGTGACCCGAATGGTCCAGTGTGTCTATCTCAAGCGCGAAGCTCCCGGTCTCGATCGGCCGCCGTATCCGGGAGAGCTGGGCAAGCGCATCTACGAGAACGTCTCGAAGGAGGCGTGGTCGCGCTGGATCCATCATCAGACGATGCTCATCAACGAGTATCGCCTCACGCCCATCGATCCCAAGGCGCGCAAGTTCCTCGAGGAGGAGATGGAGAAGTTCTTCTTCGGTCCCGGCTCACGGGCACCCGAGGGCTACAGACCTCCCGAGGGCGGCACGACCTGACGCCGTCGCACCGCGCGGGGTCTCCCGTAAGGCCCAACGGCGCGCACTCTGATACCCGTTTGTCACCGCTGCGCGACTGATTTCGTCACGCGTGCGGGTCCAGACTGCCTCCCCGATACCTGCGGGCTGCAAAGTCCGCACGCCGACACCGTTCACGGGAGAGACTAAGGAGGAGGCAGCCATGCTTGCACGTTCTCTTCGCAGCGCCGTCAGACGCGCGGCGGCACGGATGCATGCGCCGGCGGCCCGGCGCAGCGCAGCCGTCGCTGCCAGACGCACCGTGAGCTTCGCACACATCTATTTCTCGCCGGACCGCGGCGGAGCGGAATCGGCGCGCGTGCGCGCGCTGCGGGCGCTCGCCCAGCTTTCCATCGAGCGTGCCGAGCGAGTCGACTGCGGCGATCCCTTCCCGGGGCGCTACGAGTACGTAGGGCTCGATGCCGCCGAGCTGCGCCGCACGTTCGGTCTTTCCGAGCTCTCCGCGCTGGTGTTCGACGCGCCGGCCGGAACCTGGTCCGGTCCCTACCGCTCCGCGTTCGGCTGGCATCTGGTCTACGTCTTCCCCGATTCGCGCTGAGCCCGGCCCCGCGGAAGCGGGAACCGCATCGAACTCGAACCAGCGCGCCCCTGCACGGCGTGGCGCCCGTGCGGGCTGAGCGCGTGCCCGCGCCCGCCGCGACAAACGAACGTCGTCCACGGTACACTCCCCGGCACAAGAACAGCTCATCGCTGCACCAGGGGTTTCGGTGGTGGCGCTGAAGAACAACGACGCCGGGGAGGGCGCGCGTCGGCAGCAGCTCACGGCAAGCAGGCCGGAGCTGCTGCCATGAAGTTCCTGCCGCTCATCTGGAAGGGCATCTGGCGCAAACGCGGCCGAGCGATCCTGATCCTGCTGCAGATCGTCGTCGCCTTCACGCTGTTCGGCCTCCTGCAGGGCCTCAACGGCGCGGTCAAACAGGCCATCGCCTCCACGCACGCCGATCGCCTGTACGTCGTCGGCCGCTCGGCCATGGGCGAGCCGCTGCCGCTCGCGTATCTGGAGCAGATCCGGGGCGTGCCGGGCGTGCGCGACGTCAACTACCGCCTGCAGTTCGGCGGCCAGTATCAGCGGCCCGGCCAGGGGGTCGTCATCGCGGCGACGGACGTGGAGAGCTTCTTCCGCGTCTTCTCCGAAGTCTCCACTTCACGCGAGTCGATCGATGCCCTGCGCGCGACGCCTTCGGGCGCGATCGTAGGCAGGGTCACCGCGGAGGAGTACGGCTGGAAAGTCGGCGACCGCTTCACGATCCAGACGCCGATCCCGCGCACCGACGGCTCGCGCGAGTTCACCTTCGACATCGTGGGGATCTTCGAGAACACCGACAGACCCGAGCAGTCGATCGGCGCCATCGCGAACTACGCTTACATCAACGAAGCGCGTGCGCGGAATCGCAACACGGTGATGCTCTACACCGCGCTGATCGACGACCCGGCGAAGTCCGCCGAGATCGGTTTCGCGATCGACTCGCTGTTCGAGAACTCCACGAACGAAACCCGCACGCAGACGGAGTCGCAGATCGCGCAGTCGCAGATCGATCGCATCGGAAATCTCGACTACATCGCGCACGCCATCACTGGCGCCGCGTTCTTCGCGCTGCTCTTCGCGACCGGCGCGCTGATGATGCAGTCGATCCGCGAGCGCACGCCCGAGCTCGCGGTGCTCAAGACCGTCGGATTCACCGACCGGCTGGTGATGACGCTCATCCTGGCCGAAGTGCTGCTGCTCGCCCTGATCGGCGCGGCGATCGGACTGTGGCTCGGTGACTTCATGCTGTCGATGACCCGCCAGATGATCGGCGTCACCGGCATGCCCGCGAGCATCGTCGTCGCCGGATTCGTCTGCGCGGTCCTCCTCGCGCTGGCGAGCGGCGCGATACCCGCCTGGCGCGGACTGCGGCTGCAGGTCGCGCAGGCACTCTCCGGCCGCTGAGAGCTGAGAGCACGGACATGAAGGCGCTCAGACAGATCGCAGCACTGACCGCATCGGGTCTGCGGAGCATTCCGGGCCGTCTCGGCGCATCGCTCGTCACGGTCATCGGCACCGCGACCGTCGTCGCCGTCCTCACCGCGATGCTGTCGGTGAGCGAGGGCGTGAAGAACTATCTGGCGGGCCCGGTCAAGCCGAACGAGGCCTTCGTGTTCAGCGAGAACGCGCCGGGCCTCTTGCAGAGCAGTCTGCCGCGCGAGGCGATGGCCACGGTCGCTCAGGCGCCCGGCATCATGAGGGGCGCGGACGGCAAGCCGCGCGTCACGGGCAGCAGCATCGCGCCGATCGACGTGCTGAAGAAGACGAACGAGCGCGGCAACGTCTTCATCCTGGGCATGACCGAACCGCAGCTCGAGGATGCGAAGCTGATCGAAGGCCGCTGGCACCGGCCCGGCGTGCGCGAGGTCGTCGTGTCCGACGCCGTGCGCAAGGTCTACCGGGGCTTCGAGCTCGGCGATCGCGTCACCACGCGCGGCAGCGAGTGGGTCGTGGTCGGCGTGTTCGAGGAAGCCGGTCATACCTACGACCAGACGATCGTCACCGATCTCGAGACCATGCTCTCGGCCTTCGGGCGCAACACGATCCAGCAGATTTCCGTCGTGCTCGTGTCGCCCGATGACTTTCCCCGCTTCAAGGAGTGGCTCGAGAACGATCCCACCCTGGACGTCGACGTGCTCGACCCGCGGGAGTATCGGCGGCGCACGGTGGGCCAGCTCACCAATCTCATCGATTTTGTCAGCTACTTCATCGGAGCGCTCATGGCGAGCGGGGCGATCTGCGCGGCGCTGAGCAGCCTCTACGCCGCGGTCGACTCGCGCCGCCGCGAGATCGCGACGCTCCGCGCGATCGGCTTCGGCGCGATGCCGGTCGTGATCTCGGTGCTGCTCGAAGGCCTGCTGCTCGCCTTCGGTGCCGCACTCCTCGGTGCGCTGATCGCCTGGCTGTTCTTCAACGGCAACGTCGTGAGCACGGTAGGGCTCACCTTCCCGCTGGACGTCTCGCCGAGGCTCGTCGCGGTCGCCATCGTGTGGGCGCTCGCCATCGGACTGCTCGGCGGACTGCTGCCCGCCGTTCGTGCCGCTTGCTTGCCCGTTGCCGCAGCCCTGAGAGATGCCTGAGGCGAAGCCGTCGATGAGCGATCGCGCCTCGCTGCTGGAACAGCTCCGCATCGATCGCGACTCGGAGAACGATTCGCACACGGATCACGCCTGGCTCAAGTGGATGGCGGTAGTGCTGGTCGTCGCCGTATTCGTCGCGTCCGGCTGGTGGTTCTTCCTGAGAGACCGGGGCGTCCCCGTGCGCGCCGCCAGCGCGATGGCGCTGCCCGCTTCCGCGGGCTCGAGCATGGGACCTTCGATGCTCGATGCATCGGGTTACGTCGTGGCGCGACGTCAGGCAACCGTATCGGCCAAGATCACGGGCCGCGTCGTCGAAGTGCTGATCGAGGAAGGCCAGAGGGTCGAGGCGGGACAGATCGTCGCACGGCTCGACGACTCGAACACGCGCGCCTCGCTCGAGCAGGCGCTCGCGCAGGTGGCGCAGGCGGAAGCGAGTCTGAAAGCCGCGCTCGTCGCCCTCGAGGACGCGCGACCCATCTATCTGCGTAACGAGCAGCAGCGCAAGGCCGGCGTCATCAGCGAGCAGGATTTCGACAACGCGCGCGCCGCGTTCCACGCCGCCGAAGCCGAGGTCGCCGTGCGCGAGCGCGCGCTCGAGGTGGCGCGTGCGAACCTCGCGCTCGCGCAGCGCAATCACGACGACACCATCGTGCGCGCGCCGTTCTCGGGCGTGGTGACCGTCAAGGCGGCGCAGGTGGGCGAGATCGTCTCGCCGGTGTCGGCAGGCGGCGGCTTCACGCGCACCGGCATCGGCACGATCGTCGACATGGACTCTCTCGAGGTCGAAGTCGACGTCAGCGAGAACTACATCAACCGCGTGCGGCCCGGGCAGCCGGCGATCATCCGGCTCAATGCCTATCCCGACTGGGACATTCCCGCCGAAGTGATCGCAGTCGTGCCGACCGCCGACCGCTCCAAGGCCACCGTGAAGGTGCGCGTGGGATTCAAGGAGAAGGACGAGCGGGTGCTGCCCGAGATGGGTGCGAGAGTCTCGTTCCTCGGCAATGCGGTCGGGTCCGACGCTTCCGGCGCGAGTGCGCCGCGCACGGCGCACGGCGTCGCCGTACCCGTCGAGGCCGTGCAGGCGAGCGGCGATACCGGCACCGTGTACGTCATCGACGGCAGGGTCGTGAAGCGGCGTACCGTGCGACTCGGCGGACGCTCGGGCGAGCGTCAGATCGTGCTGTCGGGGCTCGAGCCCGGCACGCGCGTGGCCATCGGCGATTTCGAGAAGCTGGCGGACGGCGTGCGAGTGTCCGTTCGCGAGTGAGGAGGGTACCGTGGCAGCGATCGTATCCCTGAAGAACGTCGTCAAGCGCTACGTCCGCGGCAAGCAGCGCGTCGAGGTGCTGCATGGCGTGGATCTCGAATGCGAAGCGGGCGAGTTCCTCGCGCTGATGGGCCCGTCGGGCTCGGGCAAGACGACGCTGCTCAACCTCATCGGCGGGCTCGATCGGCCGGACGAAGGTGAGGTCATTGTTGCCGGCGAGCGCATCGATCGCCTTTCGAGCGGTCAGCTCGCGAAGTGGCGCGCGCGGCACGTCGGCTTCGTGTTCCAGTTCTACAACCTGCTGCCCGTGCTCACTGCCGAGCGCAACGTCGAAGTGCCGCTGCTGCTCACGAAGCTCTCGCGGGCGCAGCGCAGGAAGAACGTCGCCGCGGCCCTCGAGCTCGTGGGGCTCACCGATCGCGCGAAGCACAAGCCCACGGAGCTCTCCGGCGGACAGCAGCAGCGCGTGGCGATCGCGCGCGCAATCGTGGCGGACCCCACCATCATCGTCTGCGACGAGCCGACGGGTGACCTCGACCGCGAGAACGCCGAGGACATCCTCGGGCTCCTGCAGATGCTGAACCAGCGGCAAGGCAAGACGATCGTCATGGTCACGCACGACCCGCGCGCTGCCGAGTTCGCCTCGCGACGGCTCTATCTCGACAAAGGGCGGCTCGTCCACCAGGAAACCCGCAGCGCCGCCTGAACGCCACGCCGTGGCGCTCCTTCCGCGGCGCCTCCGGCCACGCCCAGAAGGTGCACAGCCGGGAGCGCCGCGCGACGAGTGCTCACTTCGTGCCGATTCCGATGTGGATGGGGTTCGTGAGGCGTGCGAACGGGCCGCCGCGTGTGCGCTCGTGCACCGCGTCGTCGAGCGCGCGCCGGATCGTCTCGGTCTGTCGCTTCGTCAGCTCGAGATCGGCGAGCACCTGCTCGACGATCGGATTGCTGTTCGCGAGCCAGCGCCAGAGCTGCCCGCCCGACTCGAAGCGAAGCGTCTCGGTGATCGTCTCGACACGAACGTCACGCAGCCCCGCGGCGGTCAGCTCGCGACGCAGCCGCGCCGGGTCCTGGAGCTGGAACGGCAGGGGAGGCGGATCGGTTGGCGGGCCCGCGAAGCCGGGAACGGCCGCCCGGATCGCATCGACGAAGAGCTGGAAGAACTCGATTCGCTCCGGTGCGCCGTACACGGTCATGAGCACACGCCCGCCCGGCTTCGTGACGCGCGCCAGCTCGCGGATGCCGCGCGGCATGTCGGGAAAGAGCATCACACCGAACTGCGAGCCCGCGGCGTCGAATGTATCGTCCTCGAGCTCGAGCGCATGTCCGTCCATCGCGCGGACTTCGATGTCGAGACCTTCCCGCTGCGCGCGGGCCTGCAGCGCGTCGAGCATGACGGATGAGAGATCGCTCGCCAGCACCCGCGCGCCGAGACGGGCCGCGGGAATGCTCAATGCACCGCTGCCGGCGGCCACGTCGAGAAAGCGCGTTCCGGGACCGACGCCGGCATGGCGCAGTCCCTCGTTCCCCAGCCACAGGTGCGTCGGCGTGACGTGCTCGTCGTAGCCGCGCGCGATCCGGTCCCAGCTCGCGCGAGCCGCCGCGCCTGCATCCACGAATCCTTCGATTGCCGTGCTCATGTGTCCTCCTCCGCGCGCCAGGTGCGGCGCATGCGAGTCCATGACGACGGTAGGGCAGCAGCCGCAATCGCGCATCGGAGCGTTCACCCATGCGACGCGGGGCCGGCATGGGTGATTTCCCTCGAGAGATCAGATCAGCCTGTGCCTGAGCGCGTGTGCCGTCGCGGCCGCGCGCGAAGGCACGTCGAGCTTCGTGAAGATGTTGCTGAGATGCCGCTCGACGGTCTTCGCACTCAGGGAGAGCTGGGCGGCGATGGCCTTGTTGGTGCTGCCGGCGGCGACGAGCCGCAGGACTTCGAGCTCGCGTGGCGTCAGGCTGTCCGCACGCACCGTCGGATTGGCGGACATGAGCGCATCGACGCACGCAAGATCGGGGGTTGCACCGAGTTGTGCAAACACGGCTCGGGCGGCGCGCCATTCCAGCCGCGCGCCGTCCTCGTCGTGCATCTGCCGGCACGCGAGGCCCAGCAGCACGCGCGTGCGCGCCGCGGCGTGAGGCATCTCGAGCCGCTGCCAGCTCTGCAGGGTCTGGCGCAGGAAACCGACCGCGCTCCGTGTGTTTCCCTCGGCAAGGTCAACTGCGCCGCGCGCATGCGCAGCCAGAGCGCGCAGCATTTCAGTACCGACGTGTGCTGAAGTCCGTTCCAGCTCGACACACGCGTTTCGCGCCTCGCCCACCGCGCCCACGGCGAGCATGATTTCGATGTACGCGGGGAGGAGGCGCGATCGCAGCAGAGCGTCTTCCGTCGCGTCGAGGATGCGTCGTATCGCAGCGGTTGCGGCGTCCGCGCGTCCCTGCGCGAGGCGCAGCAGCGCGAGCCCCGGCTGCGGCTCGTAACCTTCACGGTCGGCCAGCTCGTAGGCTCCTTCCGCGGCTTCGAGCTCACCGCGCAGGCGATGGATCTCTCCCTGCTGATAGAACGCGGCGGCTGCGGCGCGCCCGCGACGTCCCTGCGCGCAGCGCTCGCAGGCACGCCGCGCCTCCGCAGCAGCGTCCGTCCATGCACCCAGCATCTGCAGGATCTCCGAGCGATGCACCATGCACACGCTCGTGAACGCGAGCATCTGATGCTGCTCCTCGCACCAGCGCGCGAGCGCGGTCGTCCACTCGCGCGCCCGGTCGAGCGCGTAGACCTGCCGGCAGGTGTCGATGACGCTGCAGTAGAGGAGACCGGTGATGATGGGCGACAGCTCTCCGGCGACGACTGCCACCATCGCCTCGTCGAGCAGCGCGAGCCCCGCATCGAGCTCGCCGCGCTGGATCAGCGCGCGCCCCTGCTGATGCCGGGCGCTTGCCGTCAGATCGGCATCCGCAGATCTCTCGCCTATCCCGACGGCGCGCGCCGCGACCACGTACGCGAGCTCGCTGTCGCCGGCATCGAGATGCCGTTCGACGAGCGGCAGCAGCAGATAGCCGCGCTCGACACACTCCTGCGCTTCGCGATCGAGGAGCCGCTCCGCGCGGCAGAGCCAGCCCGTCGCGCGCGCCCGCTCGCCGCGCAGGAGGAGCTCGAAGCCGAGCCGGAAGGCGCAGCGCGCGGCACGCCGGTAATGGCCGGTCTCGAGATGCGCGTGATGCGCGCGCTCGAGCGCACGCAGAAAGCACTCGTCGCGGCCGATCAGATAGGCGGAGGTTGCAAGCAACTCCAGATCTTCGCCCACGAGGGGCGCTGCGCGATCGGCGAGCGAGAGCGCCTGCCAGGCATCGGCCCAGGCGCGCTGCCTGTAATGCTCGCGACCCCGTTCGAGCTCATGGTGCACGGTCGCGGCTCACGCAGGAGGGACCCGTACTGCACGATACGCCGCTGTCATCCGCACGCAAATCCGCGCTTCGGGCACGGCAATTGCGCTGCGCGAGTCGAGATGCGAGATTTCAGGGCCCCGCGGCGGGCGTGGCCGACCATGCCGGCCCGCCGCGGTTCAGTGTGTCTGGCCTCGACCAAGGAGCTGCCGATGTCTCGTCAGAGTCTCTCTTCCGCGGCGTGTCGTGCCGGCGCGCAGCCGATCGGCGCGCTGTGCGCGTTCGCAATGCTCGGATCGCTCGGTGCGGCGGCGCTGAACGCCGCAGAGCCCCGGGTGTTCGAGTCCGAGCTGCACGATTTCCGAGTGGTGACCGTGGTCGAGGGCCTGCGGAATCCCTGGAGCATCGCCTTCCTGCCGAACGGCGACATGCTCGTGACGGAACGCGAAGGCCGGCTGCGCATCGTGCGCGACGGGAAGCTCCTGCCCGAGCCCGTTGCGGGCGTGCCGAAGGTGCGCGCCGTGGGGCAGGGCGGTCTCATGGACGTGGTGCCGCACCCGGACTACGTTTCCAACCGCTTCATCTATCTCAGCTATTCGAAGGAGAACGCCGACGGCTCGATGAACACGACCGCCGTCGTGCGCGGCCGGCTCGAGGGCGGGAAGCTCACTGACGTGCAGGAGATCTTCGAGGCCAAGGCGTGGGCGAAGACGGAAGGTCACTACGGCTCGCGCCTCGCGTTCGATCGCAATGGGTATCTCTTCATCACCGTGGGCGACCGCATGGCGCCGCCGACGGGCGATCTCGCGAAGCATCCCGCGCAGGATCTCTCGAACCATCAGGGCACGACCATCCGCCTGCACGACGACGGTCGCGTGCCGGACGACAATCCTTTCGTGAACCGGAAGGGCGCGCTCCCGGAGATCTGGAGCTACGGCCACCGCAACGCGCAGGGCATGGCGTTCCATCCGCAGACGGGCGACCTGTGGCAGAACGAGCACGGACCGCAGGGCGGTGACGAGCTCAATCTCATCCGCCGCGGCGCGAACTACGGCTGGCCGGTCATCGGTTACGGCGTGCAGTACCGCACCGGCGAGAGAATCCACGAGGGCACGAGCCGCGAGGGCATGCTCGAGCCCGTGCACTACTGGGTGCCGTCCATCGGCACATCGGGGCTCGCGATCTACGACGGCGACAAGTTCCCGAAATGGCGCGGCAACGTGTTCACCGGCGGGCTGTCTGGCCGCAATCTCTCGCGCGTCACGCTCGACGGGCAGAAGGTCGTCGGCGAGGAGGTGCTGCTGAAGGACGAGTACCGCATCCGCGACGTGCGTTCCGGCCCGGACGGCTTCATCTACATCGCGGTCGACGATCGCGACGGCAAGCCGACGCCGATTGTGCGTCTCGAACCCGTCACGGATCGCACGACATCGTGAAATGCGTCTCCGCGGTGTTCTGGAGCAGCTACGTGCTCCAGAGCAGCGCCTGTGCGACGGAGAGCAGCACGCACCACGCGATCACCAGCAGCACCGGCGTGCGTGCAGCCGCGAGCAGCGCGAACGCGCTCGCCGCGATGACGAAGTCGAACGGATCCAGCACCGCACCGGTCCACAGCGGGTCGTAGAGCGCCGCGGCGAGGAGGCCCACGACCGCGGCGTTCACGCCCGCGAGTGCGCGGAGCGCGGCGTGGTAACTCGCGAGCCTCTGCCAGAAGGGCAGTGCGCCTGCGAGCAGCAGGAATCCGGGCAGGAAGATCGACACGAGACTCACGCTCGCACCGGTGAGGCCTCCCGGTACGCCCTGCAGCCGCGTGCCGAGGAACATCGCGACGCTGAACATCGGCCCCGGAATCGCCTGCGCGGCGCCGTATCCCGCGAGGAACTCGTGCGTGTCGAGCCAGCCGGGTCGCACGACGAACTCTTCGAGGAGCGGCAGCACGACGTGCGCGCCGCCGAACACCAGTGAGCCTGCACGGTAGAACGCCGCGGCCACGGCGGCGAGCGAGAACGGATCGTGCGGGAGCAGTGCCGCCGCGAGCAGCACGGTGAATGCGACGAGCAGGAGCGCGCCGAAGCGGCGTGAGTACGGCAGCTCGAAGCTCGCGCCGCCCGTCGCGACGACGTTGCGGCAGACGGCGAGTCCGAGAAGCGCACCCGCCGCAACGACGGCGATCTGCACGAGCGCATTGCCGCCCACGAGGATCACGGCCGCCGAAGCTGCGGCGATGATCTGTCGCGCGAGATCCGGCGTCAGCCGCCGGAACATGGTCCACAGGCCCTGCGCCACGACTGCAACGGCCACGAGCTTGAGGCCGTGCATCGCCTCCTGCGCGAGTGGCGTCTCGAGAGCGGGCAGCACTGCCGCGAACGCGAAGAGGAGCATCGCAGAGGGCAGGGTGAACGCGAAAAAAGCAGCGAGCGCACCGGGCCACCCCGCGCGGATCATGCCGAGCGCGAAACCGACCTGACTGCTCACCGGGCCGGGCAGGAACTGACACAGCGCGACGAGCTGCGCGTAGTGCGCGTCATCGACCCAGCGGCGGCGCGCAATCAGCTCGCGATGAAAGTAGCCGAGATGCGCAATCGGGCCGCCGAAGGACGTGAGACCGAGCCTCAGGAACGCCGCGAAGACCTCGCCCGGCGTGCCTCGCTGCGGTGTGGGCGAAGCGCGCTGCGCCGTCTCGGACGGCCCGTGCTCAGCGTCGGGCGCGCCGGTCATGTGCGGCGCAGGGCTTCGTGCGCACCCGGCGCACTAGAGGTGAATGAGTCCGCGCTTGTGCGCGACGGCGACCGCTTCCGTGCGGCTGATCGCATCGAGCTTCGTGAGGATCGCCTTCACGTGCGTCTTGGCCGTGCCTTCGGTGATCTGGAGACGCCGCGCGATGTCCTTGTTGCTGCGTCCCTGCGCGAGGAGCTGCAGCACGTCGAGCTCGCGCTGGGTAAGACTCGGCTTCGACATGCGCTGCAGCGCCTTCGCGGCGATCGATGACGACGTGTACGGGCGGTCCTCGCTCACCGCGCGGATCGCGGAGAGGATCTCCTGCCGCGGCGCGTCCTTGAGGAGATAACCCTTCGCGCCCTGACTGAGGCTCCGGAAGATGTCCTCGTCGCCGTCGTACGTGGTCATGATGAGGATGCGCGCCTTGGGGTGCGATTCGAGCACGCGCTGCACGACCGTCACGCCGTCGACCTTCGGCATGCGCAGGTCGAGCACCATCACGTCCGGCCTGTACTGCTCGTAGAGCGCGATCGCCTGCTCGCCGTCGCCGGCTTCCGCGACGACTTCCATGTCGGGCTGCTGGTTCACGATGGCCGCGAGCCCGTCGCGCACCACCGGATGGTCGTCCGCCAGGATGACGCGGATCTTCTTTCCGCCGTGTCCGTTGATCGTCATCGTGTCGTTCCTCTCATCGATCCGCGCGCGAGGTTCCTGCCACCTCAGCGCGCGGCCCGCTTCGGCACGCGCACTCTGACGCGCGTGCCCTCGCCGGGCCTGCTGTCGATCTGCCACTTGCCGCCGATCGCGGCCGCACGCTCGCGCATGCTCGTGAGTCCGAAGCCCTGCTGCGCATACAGCTCGAGCCGCTGCTCCATCCCGCACCCGTCGTCCACGACGTCGAGTATCCAGTGGGTGTTCTCCTCGAGAAGCGCGATGCGCACCGTGCGCGGCTGTGCGTGCCGCACGGCGTTGCTGACCGCTTCCGTCGCGATGCGCAGCAGCTCGTGCTCGTGCTCGGGCGGAAGGCCCGTCGGCACCGCCGTGCCTTCGTACACGCACGTGACGCGTCCCGGAATGGTCGAGCGCTCCGCGAGCTGACGCAGCGCGAGCTCGAGCCCCGCGCGGCGTGTCTGGTCCGGACGCAGCGCCATCACCGAGCGACGTGCCTCAGCCAGTCCGTCCCGCGCGAGATCGCGGATGCGCGCGAGCACCGGCGCGAGCGGCGAGCCTTCCTTGAAGGCGTCCATCCCTTCGACCGCGCCGAGCTGCATGAGAATGCCCGTGAACGCCTGCGCGAGACCGTCGTGGATCTCCTGGCCGATGCGATTGCGCTCGGCGAGCACCGCGGCGTTCTTCGCCGACGCGCCGAGACGCTTCAGGCCGATGGCGAGCGTCGCCTGCTGGGCGAGCGTGATGAGCATCTCCGCGCGCTCGGAGATCGGCGGATTCTCGTGGCGGAAGCTGAGCACGAGGAAGCCCACCTGCTGCTCGCCGAACACGAGCGGCAGCACGTACATGCTCTTGTGACCTTCGGCGCGGTGATGCTCGAGGGCGCCGGGCCAGGGAAGCGATTCGATGCGATCGAGCACGATGTGCACCGGCTCGCGCGACAGGCCCGTGAGCTCGCGGATGGCGCCCACCGACTGCGGCACGGCGCAGGGGAACTTGGGTTCCTCCAGTTTCCCGTCGCGAACGTTCGCCACGATGCGCCATTCCTGCTTGTGGTCGTCGAGCATGATGAGCAGACCCTGCGCGGCATCGACGTGCCGCGCCGCCTCGAACAGCAGGCGGCCCATGAAGTTGCGCAGATCGGGTTCGCTCGCGAGCTGCTCGAGGTTCGCGCGCAGCATCGCGTTCGCACGCGCGAGCTGTGCGGCGCGCTCTTCCGCGGCCAGCTCGCGCTCGCGGCGCACGGTCTCGACCAGTCGCTCCCGATGAAGCGCGGCGCCGATGAGGCCCGCCGCGATCTCGAGCGCGGAAACCACTGCGGGATCGAACTGCCGCGCGCGGTGACAATCGTCGAAGCCGATGGCGCCGGCGTACTCGCCGTCCACCAGAATCGGCACGATCACCGAGCTCTTCGCGCGGTCGCTCGCGATGCTCACGCCGTCGGGCTCGGGTGTACGCTCGCGGCAGACGTAGACGCTCTGGCCGGACTGGAGCTGCATGCAGAAGCAGTCCGACTTGCGCTCGTTCCACGCCATGCGGCCCGTATCGCAGCCCTGGCCCTTGACACCTTCCGCGACCCACTCGCTCTTGATGACGAGCCAGCGCTCGCCTTTGGGCCCGATCTCGGACAGTGCGAGCGCCGTGCGATCGACCTCGGCCGCTTCGCCGAGCAGCCGCAGCACGTCGTGCATCACCTGCATGGCGCTCGGCGCTTCGAGGAGAAGTCTGCTCACCTTGGCCGTGGCCGCGAGCAGACTCTCGCGCCGCCGAAGGGATTCGTTGACGAAGGTGGTTTCCGCTGCGTGGTGCAGGCGCGGCGCGGTTTCGCGCTCATCCAGTGCCAGGGGCTCGGCCATCATGGCGTCCTCTTCCCGCGGTCAATGGCCGAAGTCTAACGCGCCGCCACGGCCGGCTCCCAGCCGCCGCCCAGCGCCTTGTATACGGCGATGAGGCTCGTCGCAGTCTCGGTGCGCGCCTGCGCGAGCCGGTCCTCCGCTTCGAGCAGAGTCCTTTCCGCGTCAAGCACTTGCAGAAAGTCGACTGCACCGTTCTCGAAGCGCAGCCGCGCGAGCCGTGCAGCGGTCGCGCTGGCCTGCGCCGCCTCCTGCGCATGCGTCAGCCGTTCCCGGGCTCGCGCGTGCGTGACGAGCGCGTTCTCCGTCTCCTCCAGCGCCCGGAGCACCGTCTGCTCATATTGAGAAAGCGCGGCATCGGCCCGCGCGCGAGCACCGGTGATGCGCGCGCGCACTCTGCCCAGATCGAGTGCCGCCCAGGAGATGCCTGGTGCCAGCACCGACGTATCCGTTCCGGACTCGCCCAGCTCGCCGAAGCTCGTGGCGACATAACCGACGCTTCCCGTGAAGGACACCCGCGGGAAAAGATCGGCGACCGCGACACCGATGCCGGCCGTCGCGGCCGCCAACTCCCGCTCCGCCACGCGAATGTCCGGGCGACGGCGCAACAGTGTGCCCGGATCGCCGACGGCGGTGACCCGCGGCAAGGCCGGCAGCTCCGCGGGTGGGTCCAGCAGCTGGCGCAAGGCGGTGGGGGGACGCCCGGTAAGAACGCCGAGCCGATGGATGGAGCGCGCAAGCGCGGCTTCGAGCGGCGCGATCGTGGCGAGCGTCGCGCTGAGCTGAGCCTGTGCGCGTGAAGTGTCGAGCTCGGTGCCGCGACCGGCATCGAGCAGAGCCTGAGTGAGCTCGAGCGTTTCCCGCTGGTTGCGGACGTTCTGCCGCGCCACTTCGAGCTGCTGCTGCTGTCCGCGCAGCTCGAAGTACGTACGCGTGACTTCCGCGGTGACGATCACCAGCGCATCGCGCAGGCTCGCCTCAGCGGCGTCCGCCAGCGCATTGCTGCGCTCGACGCTGCGGCGGACGCGACCGAAGAAGTCGAGCTCCCAGAACGCGTCGAATCCCGCGTCGTACAGCTCCACGTCCCGATCGGGTGAGACGGCGAGCTGCGCGAGCGAGGCACGCTGATCCGTGTAACCGCCGCCGGCCGTGATGGTCGGCAGCAGATCGAGCCGCGTCTCACCGCGGATCGCGCGCGCCTCGACGACCCGCGCGAGCGCGATGCGCAGGTCGTGGTTGGCGGCGAGCGCGTCGTCGACGAGCTGCTCGAGCAGCGGATCCTGGAACTGCTTCCAGAACGCGGCCGTGGCCTCTTCGTTCGTGTACACCTGCGGGTCGAGGTGCTCGAACTTCTCCGGCGCTTCCGTTTCCGGCGCGACGTAGTCGGGACCCACCGCACAGGCGACGAGCAGCGCTCCGAGCATCAGCACCAGCAGGTTGCGCGCGATAGTCCGCACTGACTGCCGTTCCTTTACCGAACCGGCTGCGAATGCTTCAGGCATGACTCACCTCCGCGGCGCTGTCCTCGTCGCTTTCGGCGCTCTTCTTCCGTCGCTCCACGAGGCGCCGCATCACCACGAAGAAGACAGGGGTGAGGAAGAGACCGACGAACGTCACGCCGATCATGCCGCTGAAGACCGCCGCGCCCATCGCGCGGCGCACTTCGGCACCGGCGCCTTCCGCCAGCACCAGCGGCACGACACCCATGATGAACGCGAAGGACGTCATCAGGATCGGCCGCAGGCGCAGACGGGCGGCCTCGAGCACGGCGGACACGCGGTCTCGTCCCTGCTCCTGCAGGTGCCTCGCGAACTCCACGATGAGGATCGAGTTCTTCGCCGCGAGACCGGTGAGCACCAGGAAGCCGATCTGCGTGAAGATGTTGTTGTCGCCGCCCTGCAGGAGCACGCCCGTGACGCCCGCGAGCAGCGCCATCGGCACGATCAGCACGATGGCGAGCGGGAGCGTGAGGCTCTCGTACTGCGCGGCGAGCACGAGGAACACCAGCAGCACGCACAGCGGGAAGATGAACATCGCCGTGTTGCCTGCCGTGACCTGCTGGTACGCGAGCTCCGTCCACTCGAACGTCATGCCCGAAGGCAGCGTCTCCTCGAGGATGCGCGCGATCGCGGACTGCGCCTCACCGGAGCTGTATCCCGGCGCCGGGCCGCCGCTGATGTCGGCAGCCTGGTAGGCGTTGAAGCGCTCGACGATCTCCGGCCCGAAGGACTCCTTCACGCTGACTACCGAGCCGAGCGGCACCATCTCGTCCCTGGCGTTCCGCGTCTTCAGCGTCAGGATGTCCTCCACCTGCGAGCGGAAGGGCGCATCGGCCTGCGCAACGACACGGTACGTGCGGCCGAAGCGGTTGAAGTCGTTCACGTACAGCGAGCCCAGATACACCTGCAGCGTCTGGAACACGTCCGTGAGCGCGACGTTCTGCCGCTTCACCTTCAGCCGATCGACGTCCACGTCGAGCTGCGGCACGTTGATCTGGTAGTTGGTGAAGACGCCCGCGAGCGCGGGATCCTGGTGCGCCTTGCCGATCGCTTCCTGCACGGCCGCGTACAGCGCCTCGGGACCGTGATTGGCGCGGTCCTGCACGTACAGCTTGAAGCCGCCGAGCGTGCCGAGCCCCAGGACCGGCGGCGGCGGAAACACGGCGACATAGGCGTCCTGGATCTGACTCAGCTTCATGTTGAGCTGCTGAGCGATCGCTCCGGCCGAGAGCTCAGGCGACTGCCGCTCGTCGAAGCCCTCGAGCGGGAAGAACACGAGCCCCGAGCTCGAGCTCGCCGCGAAGCCGCTCGGCGACATGCCGGCGAACTGTACGGTGCCCGCGACGCCCGGCTGCGAGCGGGCGATCTCGCCCACCCGGCGCACGACTTCCTCCGTGCGGTCGATGGACGCAGCCGGTGGAAGCTGCACGACGCCCACCAGGTACAGCTTGTCCTGCTGCGGGATGAACCCGGCCGGCACGGACGACAGCCCCAGCCACGCGAGCACCGAGAGCCCCGCGTACACGGTGAGCGCGATGCCCGTGCGGCGCACGGTGTGCGTCAGCGCGCGCGTATAGAGATTCCCCGCGGACTCGAAGCCGCGGTTGAAGCGGGCAAAAAAACGGCCCAGCACGCGATCCACCCCGCGCGAGAGCGCGTCCTTGCGCGCGCCGTGGCCCTTCAAGAGCAGCGCGGCGAGGGCGGGTGAGAGCGTCAGCGAGTTGAACGCCGAGATCACCGTCGAGAACGCGATGGTCAGCGCGAACTGCCGGTAGAACTGACCCGTCAATCCGCTGACGAAGGCCACCGGCACGAACACCGCGCAAAGGACCAGAGTGATGGCGATGATCGGACGGCTGACCTCGCTCATGGCGACCTTCGTCGCCTCGCGCGGAGCCAACCCACGCGCGATGTGGCGCTCGACGTTCTCCACCACGACGATGGCATCGTCCACCACGATGCCGATCGCGAGCACCAGGCCAAACAGTGAAAGCGTGTTGATCGAGAAGCCGAAGGCGTGCAGCACCGCAAAGGTGCCGATGACCGACACCGGCACGGCAACGAGCGGGATGATCGAGGCACGCCAGGTCTGGAGGAACAGAATGACCACCAGCACCACGAGCGCGATGGCCTCGAGCAGCGTCTGGATCACCGCGTGGATGGACTGCCGCACGAAGACCGTCGGGTCGTAGACGATCTCGTAGCTCATGCCGTCGGGGAAACGCTCGGCGAGCTCCGCCATCTTCTTGCGCACGGCGGAAGACAGCTCGAGCGCGTTTGCGCCCGGCGACAGGTAGATCGGGAGCGCGACGGCGTTCTGGTTGTTGAGGAGGCTGCGCAGCGCATAGGTCGCGGCGCCGAGCTCGACGCGCGCCACGTCGCGCAGCCGCACGACCTCGCCCTGCTCGCCGGTCTTGATGACGATGTCGGCGAACTGCTCCTCGTCCTCGAGGCGGCCCATCGCGTTCAGCGCGAGCTGAAACTCCGAGCCTTCCGCAGGCGGCGCGCCGATCTGGCCCGCCGCCACCTGCACGTTCTGCTCGCGGATGGCCGCGACGACGTCGCCGGTGGTGAGGTTCCGCGCGGCGAGCTTCTGCGGGTCGAGCCAGATCCGCATCGAGTAGTCGCCCGCGCCGAACACGCGGACGGCGCCCATGCCGGGGAGCCGCGCGAGCTCGTCGCGCACGTTGAGCACGGCGTAGTTGCGCAGGTAGAGCGAGTCGTAGCGCCCGTCGGGCGAGGTGAGGTGCACGACGAGCGTGAGGTCGGGCGAGCTCTTCTGCGTCGTGACGCCGAGCGCGCGCACTTCCTCCGGCAGACGCGGCAGCGCCTGCGCGACGCGGTTCTGCACTTGCACCTGCGCCCTGTCGATGTCGGTGCCGATGGCGAAGGTGATGGTGAGATTCAGCGTGCCGTCCATCGCGGCCTGCGATGACATGTAGATCATGTCCTCGACGCCGACGATCTCCTGCTCGAGGGGCGCGGCGACCGTCTCGGCGATCACCTTGGGGTTCGCGCCGGGATAGGACGCCGTCACCACCACCGAGGGCGGGACGACTTCGGGGTATTCGCTGATCGGCAGCCGGAAGATGGCGATCGCGCCGGCGATCGTGATGAGCGCCGACAGGACCGCCGCGAAGACCGGCCGGTCGATGAAGTAGTTGGAGAACTTCATTGTCTGGATTCCGTGGTGCGGGCCACGAGGTCAGTGCGCGAGCCGCGCGGACCCATGGCGACGAGCTGCGGGGTGATCGGCGTGCCGGGACGCACGCGCATCAGGCCGTTGACGACGATCATGTCGTCCGGTGAGAGGCCTTCGCGTACCACGCGCAGACCGTCCACCAGCGGACCCAGCTTCACCGGCCGGTACTCGACCGTGTTGTTCTCGCCGACGACGAGCACGTACTTGATGCTCTGATCGGTGCCGATGGCGCTGTCGTTGACGAGCACCGCCTCGTAAGGCGCGCTGCCGACCAGCTTCACGCGCGCGAACATGCCGGGCGTGAAGCGCCGCTCACCGTTCTCGAGCAGGCCGCGCGCGCGGATCGTGCCCGTCGCGGGATCGAGCGCGTTGTCGATGAAGACCATCACGCCCTCGTGCGGATGGCCCGTCTCGCCGGCGAGACCGACCCACAGCGGAACGCGCGCATCGCGCGGGCGCGCCTGACCGTTCTGGCGCGCGAGCTCGAGGTACCGCAGATACGCCCGCTCATCGCCCTCGAATTCCACGTAGATGGGATCGATGGAAACGACGGTCGTGAGAAGCGTCTCGCCCGTGCGCACGTGGTTGCCCGCGGTGATGTACGCACGGCCGACCACGCCCGAGATGGGCGAGCGCACGCGCGTGAAGGTGAGATCGAGCCTGGCGGCGTCCACGGCCGCCTCGGCCGCCTGCAGGTTCGCGAGCGCCTGCTCGGAACCGGCCACGCGCGCGTCGAACTCCTCCTGCGAGATGGCGCGGACGGCAAGGAGCTTCTCGGCGCGTGCGCGCTCGGAGCGTGCCAGCTCGAGCTGTGTGCGGGCGCGCGCCAGCTCCGCCTTCGCGTGCTTGAGCGCCGCCTCGTACGGACGCGGATCGATGACGAAGAGCACGTCGCCCTTCTCCACCTCGCGGCCTTCCTCGAAGTTGACCTGCGTGATGTAGCCCGACACGCGCGGGCGCACCTCGACGCGCTCGACCGCCTCGAAGCGGCCCGTGAACTCGTCGAAATCCGTGACTTCGCGGGTCAGCACTTTCGCCACTTCGACCTGCGGCGGCTGTGCGGGCGCCGGTGCGGCTTCGTTACGGGCGCACGCGGCCAGGCCCAGCGCGAGCGTGAAGAGAGCGGCAGATACGAAGAAGCGATGCATGGAACCTCCCCATCCTGAAGAGCGGACCGAGTCCGTCGGCTGTCTACATGCGCAATTGTGAGAAATACGGGCTCACACACCCATTCGCCGGGTGGAGGGTTACATGCGTTTCCGGCGGGAGGTTCGGCTCTCTCTCAAAAGAGAGAGGCTCTCTCTCACTACCGGCAGATTCAGCGGAAATCGGGCCGTAACTAACATTCCGCATCATGGAGAAGGCCCGGATCACGCACGTGCTTGTGACGCTCGCGGCGCTCGCGGTTTCCACCGCTGCGCAGGGCGAAGAGCGCATGCGCGAGACGTTCGATCCGCTCACGCTCACCGAGCCGCGCGGCGTCTCGGTTCAGCTCGACAACGATCTCTTCTCCGGTGCGCACCGCGACCAGGACTACAGCTGGGGCGTCGCGGTCACCTTCGCCTCGCCCGAAGGGCAGCGCATTGCCGCGCCCTTCGACGCGGTTCGCGCGAGGCTCGAATCCTGGTTGACCCCCCCGCGGCTTGCTGCGACAGGGACGTTGCAGCAGTCGCACGCTCTGCAGGTGGGTCTGCTGGGCATGACGCCGAGCACCCTGCGCTCGGCGGATCCGCTGCCGGACGATCGGCCCTATGCGAGCCTGCTCTTCATGAGCACCGCCGAGATGAGCGTGCTCGAGGACATCGGCCGCGCGCGCTTCACCAGCTTCACGGTGGGCGCGCTGGGGCTGAAGCTCGCCGAGACGCTCCACCGCGGCGTCCACAAGGCAGTGGGCAACGAGGTGCCGCTCGGCTGGGAGCACCAGATTGCTGACGGCGGCGAGCCGACGTTCCGTTACGTGCACGCCGAGCAGTGGCTGCTCGGGCACCTCGACGGCGAGTACGCCAATCAGCCAGAGCTCAAATTCACCGCGAGTGGCAGCGCGGGCTACATCACCGAAGGCAGCGTTGCATTCTCCGGCCGCTGGGGCCGCATCCGCACACCGTGGTGGAGCTTCGCGCCCGAGCTCGCCGACTACACCGTCGCGCCCGTCGCACCGAGAGTCGAGCGTGGAGCGTCCGGTCTTTCCGAGTGGTTCTTCTTCGCGGGAGCCCGGCTCAAGGCGCGCGCCTACAACGCGCTCCTGCAGGGACAGTTCCGCGACAGCGACGTGAGAGTCTCGAGCGGCGATCTCGCGCGCCTGCAGGCCGAAGGATGGATCGGGCTCTCCGCCACGTGGTCGGACCTCCGACTCACGTACACCGTCCGCTACGCCTCGCGCGAGATGACCCGCGAGCCCGGCGCACGCTCGCTCATCTGGGCGGGCGTGAGCGTCGAGAAGTCCTTCTGATTACCGTTCGTCGACAGGATGAAGGACGCGGCGGTCTACATCATCCACGGCTACCTGGCCTCACCGTCGCATCACTGGTTTCCCTGGCTGAAACGGCAGCTCGCGGCCGAAGGCGCACAGGTCTTCGTGCCGCCGATGCCCGATCCCGAGCACCCGGACCCGGCCGAGTGGATCGAGTTCCTCGATGCGAACGTGCATACGCACGACGAGCGCACCTTCTTCGTCGCTCACGGTCTCGGGTGCATCGCGCTGCTCCGTCACCTCGAGCGCGTGTCGGCGGACACACGGATCGGCGGCCTCGTGCTCGTCTCCGGTTTCTCCGAGCCGCTGCCGGGGCTGCCGCTCCTCGATGCGTTCACGCTCGACGGCTACGACGTGGAGCACATCACCCGCATCGCGCCACGGCGCACGGTGCTCGCTGCGCTCGATGATTCCATCGTGCCGTATGCCCACAGCGAGCGCCTGAGCCGCGAGCTGCGGGCGAAGCTCGTGACGCTCCCAACCGGCGGCCATTTCCTCGAGAGCGACGGCTTCACCGAGCTGCCGGTCGCGCTCAACGAGCTCGAGTCGATGATCGCCGACCGCCGGCGAACGCATTGACCTCTTTCCATTCGTTGCCGGGAGTCGAAGAAAGATGAGTGCGTCATCGCCGTCACCGCCTGCAGAGCACGTCTTCCGCGTCGACCGGTTCGTCGTGCCGTCGTCCGCGCGCGAAGAGTTTCTCGCGCGCGTGCGCGAGACCCACGAGCTGCTGCGCACCCAGCCCGGCTTCGTGCGCGATCTCCTGCTCGAACGCACCGCGGCTCCCGGGGAGCACGTCTTCATCACGCTCGCCGAATGGGAGAGCGAAGCCGCCATCGAGAACGCCGCGATGGCCGTCCAGGCCATGCGCCAGAAGACCGGTTTCGATCCCAAGGAGATGTTCGCCCGGCTCGGCATCGAGGCCGAGATCACCACCTATCGAGCGGTGGAATAGGGCGGGCGGTAGCGCGCCTGACGCCGGATTCTCCCGCGTCACAGCCGCCGCAACGCCAGCCGTCCGACAAGCGCATTCCGGAACTGCCGGCCGGGTATCGGGCCGGCCGGATCGGAAGGCATCGCCTCGCGCCGTCATTGTGTGTCAAATAAAATTGTCCTACACTATTGCACGAGAGAACGTGCCCGCGGCCGCGGGATTCCATATTCGCGATCAGGGGAACACAGCGATGCTCATTGCACATCGAGACAGTGCACCGACGCGCGGAGGGTACGCGCATCGTCCGGGCGGGATCAGCTTCATCGCGCTTCTGCAGGGGGAGCCCGGTGCGATCGACAATTTCGACCTGTCGATAGCGATCAGCACCGACGACTTCTTCACGCCGCGGCACCGTCACAACTTCGACCAGGTGCGGTTCATGCTGCAGGGGGAGTTCAGCTTCGACAAGGGACGGGTGCAGCGTCCCGGGCAGCTGAGCTACTTCGGCGAAGGCACGTACTACCAGCAGAAGGGCGTCGGCTACAGCGAGACTCTGCTGCTACAATGCGCCGGCGCGAGCGGCAGCGGTTACATGGGTTTCGAGCTTCTTTATAAGAAGGGGCACGAGCTGGCCCAGCGCGGGAAGTTCGAAGACGGCGTGTACACCTGGTACGACGAGAAGGGTGTCAAGCACAACGTGGACGGCTACCAGGCGGTCTGGGAGGCGGTGTACGGCCGCAAGCTCGAATACCCCGAGCCGCGGTACGAGGGAGCGGTGATCATCAATCCTGAGAGCTACGCATGGGTTCCCGTGGCGGGCTCGCCGGGAGTCGCGGTGCGCGAGCTGGCCACGTTCCACGAACGAGGGCTGTCGGCAGGTCAGCTGCGGCTCGATGCGGGCGCGAGTCACCGCGTGACCGGTACTCCCGCGGTCAATCTGCTCTTCGTGCTCGAAGGCTCGGGTACCGTCGACGGTCAGCCGATCCGCCGCCATTCGGCGGTGAAGGTCGAGCGTGGCGAATCCGTGCTCGTGTCCGCGGCGGAGCCGCTCGTTCTGCAGCGCTTCCGTCTGCCGTGCTTCGATCAGGCACTGGCAGTGGCCTGAGAGGAGCAGCACCCCGCGTGGACAGTACCGTCAGCAAGCGCAGAACCGCAGCGCGCAGCGGCAAGCGCGGGGTAGCCGGCCGGCCGCGCGGACCACGGACAGGAAAGCCCACTGCCGTCGAGCGCATCGTCGAGGAGATCCGTCGCGGCATCAAGGAAGGCCGCTACGCGCCCGGGCAGCGACTCATCGAATCGGATCTGACGCAGGCGCTCGGCGTGAGCCGCGGGCCGCTCCGCGAGGCAATGTCCCGCCTCGCCGGCGACGGCCTGGTGAAGATCGAGCGCAACCGCGGGGTGACCGTGCGGGCGCTGACGCGCGAGGAAGTGCGCAGCATCTCCACCATTCGCGAGGTGCTGGAGGGGCTCGCAGCGAGGCTCGCGGCGGCGCACATCCACGAGGGCAGCAATCGCGAGGAGTTCAAGCGCCTGTGGAACGAGATGCAGTCCGCTCAGGTGAATACCAACGCGATGGAGTACGTCGTGGCGAACGAGCGTTTCCATACGCTCATCGTCCGCCTGAGCGGCAACGAGCCGCTCGCGCAGCTGCTCGACCAGCTGCGCACTCCCGTCTATCGCTTCCAGTTCCGTACCCGCCTGAGCACCGATGCGCTCAGATGGGGCAACGAAGATCACGCCGAGATCGCCAGCGCCATCCTGGCGGGTGATCCCGACCGCGCCGAGCGCGCGATGCGCCGCCACCTCCGCCACTCGGCAAAGCTCATCGACGCGCTCCCCGACGAAGCCTTCGGCTGATCCCGCGTCCGTCGCGCGGTACGGAAGCATCATCCGGATGCCGTGCGTCCCGCACGCAGTGCACGTCCGGACTGCAGTCCGGCAGACCCTTCCCGCCGGATCCGCGACTTCACCAGGCAGTCAATGTCGGATACGATTGTCTGACAAGATATTCGTACGCCGACTCCTGAGGAGTTGGGCCGGAGCCGAGAGGGGGAGGGGCATGAGCTGCAGAGAGGCGAGAATCCGGCGAAGGGCGGTCCGCAGCGCGGTCATTGCGGTCCTCGGGGCAGGCGTGCCGGCGATCGTGCCGGCACAGGAAGGCCGGGACGCGGCCATGGTGCACGAGCTCGACGAGATCGTCGTGACGGCACGCAAGCGCGCGGAGCGCGCCCAGGAGACTCCGGTCGCGATGGCGGTCGTCACGGCGGACGAGATACGCGAGCGCAATCTGCTCGCGCTCACGGACGTCGGGAGCTTCACGCCCAACGTCAGCCTGTCCGCCGGTTCGGCGGACGTGGGCGGCGCCGCGAACGCAGTGTTCTTCATTCGCGGCATCGGACAGAGCGACTACGCGCCCACGGCCGATCCGGGCCTCGGGCTCTATGTCGACGGTGTATATCTCGGCCGCTCCCAGGGCGCGGTGCTCGAGCTGACCGACATCGAGCGCATCGAGATCCTGAAGGGACCGCAGGGGACGCTCTTCGGCAAGAACACGATGGGCGGCGCCCTCAACATCACCACCCGGCGGCCCGTCAATCAATTCGAAGGCTCGGTCGGCGTCATGCTCGGTGAGGACGACCGTGTGAACGTCGATGCGGACCTCAATCTGCCGCTCACCGATTCGACGGCCGCGCGATTCGCGCTCTCGCACCGCAGCCAGGACGGATTCCAGAAACGCGTGCTCGTCGGCGACAAGGTCGGCGAGGAAGGCACGACGGTCGCCCGTGCGAAGCTCCAGTTCCTGCCCACGCCTCAGACGAGCGTTCTGTTCTCCGCGGACTACACGCGCATCGACGCCGACGCGAATACCGCCTACAACCCCGTGAACGACCCGAGGGGTCTCGTGTCGATCTGGAACCTGCTGGTCGGCATTCCGAGCGGCAATCCCGTGGATCCCTCGACCTCCTCCGCCGATCCGCGCGCGACATACGGCACCGGCAGCTACCATCTCGATTTCGAGGGCGGTGGTGCCTCGGTCCACGTCGAGCACCAGTTCGAGCGGGCCATGCTGCGCTCGATCACCGCCTACCGGCAGTTCGACTCGCGCAATCAGCGCGACAACGACGGCGGCCCCGGCGACTTCGGTCAGCTCGATTACCGCGACGAGCAGTGGCAGCTCAGCCAGGAGTTCAACCTCGTCGGCTCGTCGTTCGACGGCCGGCTGGACTACACGCTCGGTGTCTACTACTTCGGCGAGGAGAGCGAGAGCCGCTGGTACTCGTACCTCGCGCGCGGGACGTTCGAGGCACTGGAAGGGCTTCCCGGGCCGCTGTTTCCGCTCGACCCCGCGGTGTCGTGCCCGCCGCCGCCGGGCATTCCCGCGCCGTGCGCGGGCGGCGCCGGAAATCCGCTGAATGTCGTACTGGATGTGGCGCTGCTGATCGCGCCGAACGTGGAGACGCAGTCCTACGCGGCCTTCTTCGAGGGTGAGTGGCACTTCACCGACGCGCTCTCCGCCTTCGCGGGCATTCGCTACACACGCGACGAGAAGGACTACACGTTCTGGAGTCTGCGCCTCGGATCGGGGACGTACCAGGTGCCCGAGACCATAGTCAGGAAGACCTGGGACGACATCTCGCCCCGCATCGGGCTCAAGTACCAGCCGGCCGAGAACGTCATGCTGTACGCGACGGTCGCGCAGGGCTTCAAGTCCGGCGGATTCAATGCGCGTCCGGGAAGCGTCACCGTCGCGCAGCGCCCCTACGATCCCGAGGAGCTCTGGTCGTACGAAGTCGGCTTCAAGAGCGAGCTGCTCGGCCGGCGAGTCCGGCTGAACGGAGCCGCGTTCTTCTACGACTACGAGGACATGCAGCTCTACGCCAACGGCGTGGTGCCCGACAGCCCCAGCCCGGTCCAGTTCATCGACAACATCGGCGAGGCCCGGCTGTGGGGCGCCGAGCTCGATCTGATCGCCCGCCTCACCAGCCGCTTCTCCCTAAGCGGCAGCGTGGGCTATCTGAATGCGAAGTACCGCGAGGCGGCCACCAACATCACCGGAGTTACCACGAGCACGAAGCTGCCGAAGGCGCCGGAGTGGAGTGCAACGGCGGCGGCCGAGTATGTGGTACCGTTCTCCGCAGGGAGCCTCGCGCTGCGGGCGGACTACTCGTACGTCGGCACGAACTATCCGGACGCGCGCAACACACCGGCGCTCAAGCAGGAAGCGCACAGCCTGGTGAATGCACGCATCGGCTGGACGTCGCGCGACGAGCACTGGACGGTGTCGGCATACGCCAGGAATCTGTTCGACGAGAAGTTCGTGGCGAACGGATTCGACGTGTGGGAGTTCACGGGGACGGTGATCGCCATCCCGAGCGAGCCGCGCGAGGTCGGTCTGCACGTGATCAGGCGATTCTGATCGCCTGATCACGGCCGAAGCCGCGGGCGGCCTCCGCGGCGGCACGTGAATGCGTGGACTCGGGAGGGCGCACGTGAAGCGAGCCGTCATCTTGCTCCTGTGCGGGTGGCTCGGAGCATTCACCGCCGGCGCGGCAGAACGTCCGAACGTGGTGCTGATCGTCGCCGACGATCTCGGCTATTCGGACCTCGGCGCGTTCGGAGGCGAGATACACACGCCGAATCTCGATGCGCTGGCTGCCCGCGGGCTCCAGTTCACGCAGTTCTATACGGCCTCGGCGTGCTCGCCGAGCCGCGCCATGCTGATGACCGGCGTGGACAACCACCGCACCGGCTTCGGGACGCTTGCCGAAACGCGGCAGGGCGCGCAGCACACCGCGCACGGCTACGAGGGCTATCTCAATTCTTCCGTGGTCACGCTCCCCGAGCTGCTGCGCGCGGCCGGCTACCGCACGCTCATGACGGGCAAGTGGCATCTCGGGCTGATTCCCGAATCGGGTCCGCACGCGCGCGGCTTCGAGCGCTCGTACACGATGACTCATGGGGCGGCCGGTCATTTCGGGAAGAGCCCGCGAGTGATGGGCGAGGCCTATTTCGAGGACGGGCGTCCGGTCGTGCCGCCCGAGTCGTTCTATTCGACCGACTTCTTCACCGAGCGCCTCATCGAGTACATCGCCGAGAGCCTCGAAGCGAAGCAGCCCTTCTTCGCCTATCTGGCGTACACGGCGCCGCACTGGCCGCTGCACGCTCCCCCTGATCTCATCGACAAGTACATTCCCGTCTACGAGCAGGGCTGGGATGTCCTGCGCGAACGGCGCGCCGAGCGCATGCGCGAGCTGGGGCTGATCGGACCCGATACGCGTCCGGCTGCACGCATGCCGGGTCTGCCGGCCTGGAGCGAGCTGTCGGAGGCGGAGCGCCGGTACGAGGCGAAGCGCATGGCCATCTACGCGGCCATGGTGGAGAGGATCGACCAGAACGTCGGCCGGCTGATGCGGTTCCTGGAGAGCCGGGGCGTCGCATCGAACACCATCGTCGTCTTTCTGTCGGACAACGGCGCGGAAGCCACCGAGATGGGATCCGTGCCGGCGCTCGCCGGCAGGATCGGCGAGAGTTCCGACAACTCCTATGAGTCGATCGGCGGACCGCGCTCGTTCGTCTCGTACGGACCGGGCTGGGCGGGTGTCTCCGCGGCTCCGCTCAGCTGGCACAAGGGCGTGTCGTCCGAGGGCGGGATCCGTTCCCCGCTGCTCATCGCCGGTCCCGGTATCGCTGCGGGACGGCGCACGCACAGCGTGACCATCGCCGATCTTGCGGCCACGATCCTGGAGCTCACCGGGACGCAGCATCCCGGAACGCGCTTCGCGGGACGCCCCGTGTATCCGCTGGACGGCGTTTCCTTCGCGCGGCTCCTGCGGCCTGAAGGCGGTGACGGCGGAAGCCGTCTGGTGTTCGCCGAGTCCTACGGAAGCTCCGCCGTGATTCTCGAGGGGCGCTGGAAAGCGCTGCGGCTCGGTGCCCCGTGGGGCGACGGAAGCTGGAGGCTGTACGACGTGCAGCAGGATCCCGCCGAGCTCCGCGATGTGTCCCGCGAGAACGGTGAGCTGCTCGGTGAGCTCGTGCGCGCCTACGAGGCGTATACGCGCCGTGTCGGAGTCGTTCCGGCGGAGCGCGAGCCTGCGCTTCCGTGGGGATACAGCTCACGCTACCGCCAGGTTCCGGCGAGCCGCGCTCTGCCGGCTGACGCACCCGCGCACTGAAGCTCCGGCCGTCCGCGGAGCGCCCTGCTGCGGTCTCACGCGGCCACGCAGCGTCCGGCCGTCAGAGGCCGAGCGCACCGGGATTGATGAGCCCTGCCGGGTCGAGCCGCTTCTTGAAGTCCTCGATGAGATCCCATCCGGCATGGCCGGCGACGGCCTCGCGGTACGGATAGAACTTGCCGATCTGAAAGTGCGCGGGGGCAAGATGCTGCAGGCGGTCGACGAGCCGCCTGCGCAGATCGACGGCGTACGCGCGCGTCTCCGGTCGTGCCTGCTGCCCGCCGAAGGCCTCGCGGATCTGCGGCAGCGCCGTCTCGAAGCGCAGCGCGTTGAGACGGTCCGGCCAGAAGATGATCGGCTCCATGCCGAAGATTCCCTTCCAGCTGATGAAGATCGTCGCGACGTATACGCCGTGCCGGCGCATCTCCCCGGCGTTCTCCTCGAAGAACGCCCGGGCCTCGGCGACGAGCTCCTGCGCGCGCGAGAGCGGAACGGAGAAGTTCGACGGAAAGCTCGAAGCGCCGTCGAGTCCGACCATCAGTGTGCCGATCCGGAAGAACGGCTGAGCGCGCAATGCGATGCCGAGAGAGGGCGGCAGCCGTCGACCGCCGAGGCCCTGCATCACCCGGTCGATCTCCTGCGCGCACTCGTCCGCGCCGCGGACGCTGTGGCTGTCCACCGTCACCGTGAGGGAGTAGGGCCATCGCAGCAGAAAGCGCATGCCGCGTGCGAGAGTGCCGAGATGCATGAGGCCGCGCATGCGCGATGGAGCATTCGCGAGGACCGCCTTTGCGAGCGCGGCGGCCTCCGTCGGCGGCGGCTTGGGCTGCCCGGCGAACAGGCGATGATGGTATTCGCCGAAAGAGAAGATCTCGGTCGCGGTTCCGAGGCGCGCCGCCGCGCAGATCGCCTTCACCAGAGTCTCTTCGCTGCTGAAGCCATACGTGCGGTACGCCGTGGCGCGCGGACGGCGCACGAGCCGGAAGCTCGCCTGGGTCTTGATGCCGAATGCACCCGCGTCGTGGACGAACACGCCGGTGAAGTCGGGCCCGTAGCCCCGCACGATCGGCTCGCGCGGCGCGTGTGCGCGCGCTCCGGTCTGCAGCACGCGCCCGTCGGGCAGCACGACCTCCATGCCGAGGAGATGCTCGCCGATATCGGTACCGCCGTGTCCGACCGCGTTGTTGCCGAGTCCCCCGCCGACGGTCGCTCTCTCGCCCGAGAAGGTACCGACGAAGGGCACGTAATATCCGGTAGGACGCAGCGCCTCGTGAAGCTGTTTCCAGGTGACGCCTGGCTCGACCGTGACCCGAAGGTCCTCGACGTTGATCTCGAGGATGCGGTTCATCGCCGTCATGTCGAGCAGCACCGTTCCGGGACGCGCGGGCACGTAGCCCAGCGTGTACGACATTCCGCCGCCGCGCGGCGCGAGCGGCACGCGATGGCGGTTCGCAGCCTTGACGAGTGCGACCACGTCCCCGGTGCTGTGCGGACGGACGATGGCGGCGGCGGTGGCGAGCTCGACCTCACTGAAGTCGGTGGAATACAGCCTGCACTCGCGCTCGGTCCGGATCACGTTGGCCGAGCCGAGTATCCGGGCGGCATCAGCGAGGAAGTCGTCCAGTGCGCCGGGGGAAATGCTCGCTTCGGAGGGCTCGACGGTGCTCGACATTCTCGGCTCCGGTGCTGCGGACCTGTGGTCCGGGTGCCCGCGCTTGCGCAGGGAACTTAATGCTAATATTGTACGACAATCCTGTCTTAATCATAGCGATGAGGAGGGGCCGTGTCCGTTTCCCTCGAGAAAGCCCAGAAGTACGTGCAGCGCGCCCTCGAGGCCGCCTCCCGGCAGTCTGTCCGCATCGCGGCCGTGGTGGTCGATGAGGGTGGACACATCGTTGCCGCGGCACGCATGGACGGCGTGGGACCGCTCAATCTGGACGTTGCGCGCCGCAAGGCGTATGCAGTGATCAATCTGGGCGCCTCGACCGCCGACGTGCTGCGCATGATCAGCGAGGACAAGCTGCTCCCAGCCGTTCTCAATTCAGAGCCGAGCATCGTGCTGCTGCCGGGCGGCGTGCCGATCAGGGAGGGCGAGCGGCTGGTCGGCGCGCTCGGCGTCGCGGGCGCCATGTATCCACAGGACCAGGCCGTTGCCGAGCACGCGATCGCGGAGTGAGCGCATCGGATCCTGCGCATCCAGAAAGAAGGGGGAGCGATCATGAGCAGCGTCGTCATCGACAGAGCGGATTCCGGGCAGTCTCAGCCTCGGGGAGAGCGCGGCCTGCGCATCGAGCCGCAGGGAGTCGGCGGCTACGATCAGACCTGGTACCCGATCTGCATGTCGTCCGAGCTCGAGCCCGGCAGGATTCTCTCGGTCGAGTGGATGAACGGACGCGTGATCGCGTTCCGGGACAAGGATGGCAAGCCGCACGTGCTGAGCGCCTTCTGCCGCCATCTGGGTGCGGATCTGGCCGGCGGCGACATCGTCGACGGTACGGTGCGCTGTCCCTATCACCACTGGCGCTACGACACTTCGGGACAGTGCGTGGCGACGGCGATCGACCGAGCACCGCAGGCGGCGAAGCTCTTCCGCTTCCCGGTTCACGAGGGACTCGGATTCGTGTGGGCGTTCAACGGCACCGAGCCGCTCTTCGATCCTCCCGCCTTCGAGCTCCCGGACTCGCAGCTCACGCTGCGGGCGCGCAAGGAGATGATCCTCGACTGCGACCACTACATTCCGTTCTCGAACTCCTGCGACATCCAGCACCTGATCGCAGTGCACGGAATGAAGCTCGAAGTGAATCCACAGGACCTGAACATCACTCCGTACTCGATCCAGTACATACAGGAGCAGGTCACGCCGACCATGGGGTACGTGCGCATGAACGTGCACATGATCGGCACCAACACGCTTCATCTCACCGGCGAGATGATGGGGCGCATGATGTACCTGATGTCCACGTCGCGGTCGCTGCCCGGAAACCGCACGCAGATCTACCAGTGCGCGGCGACCGCGCGGCGCGACGAGCCGGGCGATGAGCAGGTGGCTGCTGCGATGATCGAGCAGTCGCTGCAGTTCGGCCGGCGGCTCATGGAGGAGGACATGCCCATCCTGAATCGCATCAGCTTCCGGCAGGACGTGCTGACGCATTCGGACCGCGTGCTCGCCATGTACTTCGACTGGGTGAGGGCGTTCCCGCGCTCGAGCGTGGCCTGCGAGTACATCGCGCTCTGAGGAGCGCACCTCGGTGCGTCGGCCTCTGGCGCTTGCGGCTGCACTGAGAGCGTGGATCAGGTCACACACGAAACCGGAAACACACTGCTCAGCGGAATCCAGGCGCTGGTGCATCTGCCGTTGATGCAGAGCCGCCGCGATCGTGCGGCCGGCCTCAGGACGGCGGGATTCATCACCGGCTATCGCGGCTCGCCTCTGGGCGGCCTCGACCAGCAGCTCTGGAGAGCGAAGCCGCTTCTCGACGAGGCGCACGTCCTCTTCTCCCCGGGAGTGAACGAGGATCTCGCTGCGACGGCCGTCTGGGGCACGCAGCAGGTGAACCTCCTCGCAGGGGCGAAGTACGACGGCGTATTCGCGCTCTGGTACGGCAAGGGGCCGGGCGTCGATCGCTCGGGCGACCCGATCAAGCACGGCAACCGGATGGGCACTTCGCCGCACGGCGGAGTGCTGCTCGCGTTCGGCGACGACCACGCGGCGAAGTCCTCGACCGTCGCTCACCAGAGCGAGCAGGCGCTCGCCGCGAACGGCGTGCCCGTCCTGTACCCGGCAACGGTTCAGGAAATCCTCGACCTGGGCCTCTACGGGTGGGCGCTGTCGCGCTTCGCCGGCGTGTGGGTCGGGCTGAAGTGCGTGAACGAAACGGTGGAGACGACGGCCACCGCGTGCGTCGATCACGAGCGTGTGCGCATCCGTCTCCCCGAAGGGATCGAGCGCCCGAAAGATGGCGTGCATGCGCGGCTGGCGCTCGATCCCGTCGGCGACGACATTCGCCTGACGCGTTACAGGCTGCCCCTTGCGCAGGCGTTCGTGCACGCGAACGGGCTCGACCGCATCGTGATCGATCCACCGGTTCGCCGTCTCGGAATCGTCAGCGCGGGCAAATCGTTCCTCGATGTCATGCATGCGCTGCGCCTTCTGGGACTGGGCGCCACGCAGGCCGCGGCGCTCGGCATTGGCGTTTACAAGCCCGCGATGATCTGGCCGCTCGAGCCCTCCGGACTGCGTGCCTTCGCGCGCGGCTACGCGGAGCTGCTCTTCGTGGAAGAGAAGCTCGCCTTCATGGAGCCGCAGGCCGCGCACATCCTGTACAACCTGCCTGCGCAGGAGCGTCCGCGCCTCTCGGGCAAGACCGATCCACAGGGCAGCTTCCTGCTGCCTGCAGACGTGCTGCTCGAGCCGATCGAGATCGCGCGTGTCGTCGGACGACGGCTCGTCGCGCTCGGTGTCGCGAACGAGGCGCTGGAGCATCGCCTGCGCGCCATCGAGAACACACTGCAGGCACGGCGCGTGAGCGTGCTGCCGACGGTACGGACGCCCTATTTCTGCTCCGGCTGTCCTCACAACATCTCGACGAAGGTGCCGGACGGGAGCCTCGCGCTCTCGGGCATCGGGTGCCACACGCTCGCGATCGGCATGAACCGCAACACGCTCCCGCCCACGCACATGGGCGGGGAGGGCATGACGTGGGCGGGCATGGCGCCGTTCACGAAGCTCGAGCACGTATTCCAGAATCTCGGCGACGGCACGTACTTCCACTCCGGACTGCTCGCGATCCGCGCCGCGGTGGCCGCCGGAATCAACATCACCTACAAGATCCTCTTCAACGACGCGGTCGCGATGACGGGCGGTCAGCCCGTGGAGGGAGAGCTGACCGTTGCCGATGTCGCGCGGCAGCTCGCAGCAGAGCGTGTGCGGCGTATCGCGATCGTCACGGACGAGCCGCGCAAGTACGCCGGAAATCGCGCCATCCCGGCCGGCGTGAGCGTTCATCCGCGCGAAGACCTGGAGCTGGTGCAGCGCGAGCTGCGCGCCGTCGCAGGCGTCACCGCGATCATCTACGACCAGACCTGCGCCACGGAGAAGCGGCGCCGGCGCAAGCGCGGGCGTCTTCCCGAGGCTCCACGGCGCGTCTTCATCAACGAGCGCGTCTGCGAGGGTTGCGGCGACTGCTCGGTGCAGTCCAACTGCGTATCGATCCAGCCGCTCGAGACCGCCTTCGGCCGCAAGAGGCGCATCGATCAGGGCAGCTGCAACATGGATCTGAGCTGCGTTCGCGGCTTCTGCCCGGCCTTTGTGCTGCTCAGTGGGACGAAGCCGCGGGCGCGAGCCGCGGCGGAGATCGACGAATCGATCCTCCGCGATCTGCCTCCACCGCCGCGCGCGGCAGACGATGGGACGTACAACATCCTCATCACCGGCATCGGAGGCAGCGGCGTCGTGACGGTCGCTGCCGTGCTCGGCAGGGCCGCGCACCTGGAAGGCGCCGCGGTGAGCGTGTTCGACATGACGGGTCTCGCGCAGAAGGGCGGGGCTGTCGCGAGTCATCTGCGTATCGCACGATCCCGCACGCAGCTCGCCGCTCCCCGCATCGGATTCGCGGAGGCGGATCTGATCCTGGGTTGCGACGTGGTGGTGACGGCCGGGTACGAATCGCTCGGGACGATCGACAGAGGACGCACCCGGGTGCTTCTCAATTCGCATCTGACTCCGACCGCCCGGTTCCAGCTCGACCCGGACATCGATTTCCGGGAGCACGAGCTGATCGCCACCATCGAGTCGGCGGCCGGAGCGGAGCATGTCGCCGAGATCGACGCAACGCGGATCGCCGAGCGGCTCCTGGGCGACAGCATCGGAACGAACATGGTCCTGGTCGGATTCGCGCTGCAGAGAGGTGCACTGCCGATCGGGCTCGAGTCCCTTGAGGAAGCCATTCGCCAGATCGGCACGGCGGTGCCGTTCAATCTTCGCGCACTTGCCCTGGGGCGCCTCGCGGCGCATGCACCCGAGAAAGTCGCCGCGCTGCTCGGAAACTCCCGTGACACTCCGCCGCCGCCACCGACGGGGCTCGACGAACTCGTCGCCGCGCGAGCCGCGTTCCTCGAGGACTACCAGAACGCCGCGTACGCGTCGCGTTACCGCGGACTGGTCGATCGAGCACGCAACGTGGAGCGCCAGCGCACGCCAGGGCGTGATGAGCTCGCGAAAGCGGTCGCCCGCTCATACTTCAGGCTGCTGGCCCGCAAGGACGAGTACGAAGTGGCACGCCTCTACTCAGACGGCGCATTCAAGCGCGCGCTTGCGGATCAGTTCGAGGGCATGCCCCGGATCAGCGTCCTTCTCTCTCCGCCTCTGCTGGCGCCAAGGGACAGGCTCGGCAGGCCTCGCAAGATCGAGTTCGGTCCGTGGATCTTCCACGTCTTCCGAATGCTCGCGCGCCTCAGGTTCCTGCGGGACACCCGTTTCGACCCCTTCGGCTACACCGAGGAGCGCCGCACCGAGCGTCGCCTGATCGAGGAGTACGAAGCTCTCATCGAGGAGCTGCTCACCGACCTGCGCGAGGACAACCACGCACTCGCCGTGGAGCTCGCGAGTCTGCCGGAGCGCATCCGCGGATTCGGTCACGTGAAGGCACGCCAGATCGCTGCCATGCGTGAACGCCAGCAGGAGCTGCTGAAACGCTGGCGGGAGAAGCGAACGGCCGCGTGACCGGAGCTCCGTCGACAACCCGGTGCGGCGGGTGCGATCGGCGACCTCGCCGCCAACCTCACGCAGCGGAAGGCGCGGTGGGTCCGCTCATGAGCCGGCGCCACTCGTCGCGCATCCGGCGCAGGTGAATGCCGGCGAGGACGAGCACCACGCCCCAGAAGATCGCGAAGGCCGCGATGAGCCCCACGATCGCGAGCGCGCCTGCCGCGGGGCGGAGAAGGATGAGCGCCCCGAACAGAATCGAGACCAGCCCGCCGAGCGCGAGCACCCACTCGTAGCGCAGCACCCTGCGCAGAGCGATCGCCGTGGCGATGTCGAACACCCCACGCACCACCGCCCAGGCGCCGATCAGGAGCACGAGCGCGATGCCGGCCGTCGCCGGCCACGCGATCGTCACGACGCCCGCGGCGAGGCTGAGCAGTCCGCCCCAGAGCGGCCAGCCCCAGTCGCGTGCGCGGATCGCCGCGGCGATGGACGTCACGCCGTCGAGCAGCGCGAAGGCCGCGAACAGCGCGATCAGCACGATCATCGTGATCTGCGGCCACATGAAGGCCAGCACGCCGAACAGGATGCCGATGAGGCCGCGCACGATCAGCGCCCACCACTGATCGAGCAGCGCGCCGGGAAGGAGTCTCTCCGCCGATTCCATGGCTTTCTCCTCGTGACCTCGGCTACCCGGGCAGCCTACGCCTCGGACGGGGATGAATCACCCGCGATGCAGCCTCGCCGTAAGGGGGCGTACGGCCACGTCGGACGGAGAATCAGGGACTTAGGCTTGGGCTCGCTTGACGGAGCGGGAGGCAAACCGGTCTAATACGCGCCCCTCCCACCGGCGGCCAGGTAGCTCAGTTGGTAGAGCAGCGGACTGAAAATCCGCGTGTCGGTGGTTCGATTCCGCCCCTGGCCACCA
>Ga0207869_1000309_pt1 | contig 44027 bp, 42 predicted proteins | sample HigsolmetaAR205D_FD_184837 | JGI IMG/M metagenome (GOLD analysis project Ga0207869, IMG submission 184837) | Ionic liquid and high solid enriched microbial communities from the Joint BioEnergy Institute, USA - AR20-5-D (SPAdes) (version 2) ...
GGTGTCGATTCTGGGCTATTTGGATCCCCTTTCCGCCCTGGTCTTTTCCGCTTTATTTTTGGATGAAACGTTAAGTTTCGTGCAAATGATCGGTGCCGCGTTCATTTTAGGAGGCGCGGCATACGGGGAATTGTATCGGCCGGGAAAACGCCAATGGGCAGTTGACGGGAAAAAGGCATAGCTTATTAATCAAATGGGGTGAAATGATGGATTGGAAAAAATATGTTGTACTGATCATACCGTTTCACTCAATTCCTTAATATTGTTTATGCTTCTTCCTAACGGTCAAAGATACTTGGTGCTTTAAGTGCCTCTCATTTTTTGGGGAGTTTATTATGGTTGGATTTGGATTGGAAAGAAAAAGGAAAAGGCCTGATTCAAGGTCTTTTTTTGTTGCATGCACCTAAGGGAAGCGTGCATCTTTATGATCCGGGATAGAACCTCTATTCCATAAAAAAGAAAAAGCGAATTAGAAAACCTATCGCTTTCTATATTCGCCCTTCAAGTTTCCCGCATTCGACAGAAAGATTTTAACCGGCTCACCACTTTGCCACATGTTCCTCAATGCATCCCAACATTTGTTGAATCATCAGAATGCTGCCATCTTCCAATTTGACTTTGCCGTTATAATAACCGACTAGCTGATGCACTTCTGATTGCACAAGCTTCAGGTCCGTTTTTGCCACTCTTTCAAAAAATGGGTGGAAAGTGAGCATGACGGCATCGGAAAATTTTGTCGTCACATACCATGGCTTTTTGAAATTGGAACGATCATATTCGAAAATTACGTCTTCGTGGATTTTGGTCATTTTGCCATCGACGAATATGGCGTTCTCCGTCATTCCAGTGCCATCCGTCCATTTGCCGCCAAAATTCAGTCCCACCCGATGATTGCGAAGGCGTTGTGAAGCATTTGCCCAATTCCAAACGACCTCCCTTGGCCAAACTCCCCGGCCAAAGTCCAATACGCTGAAACAATCGTCCTCATGAAATTCATAGCGCTTGTTTCCAAGTTTGACAAATCCTTTGGTAGGCAGGATGTGATGCTTGGCAGTAAATTGGAACGTTTGCCGGTTCCAAGGCACTACCACATTCAACGATTCATCGTCAACGGGGTGCAAAATCTTTAAATTGACGTTAAGGGGTTCGTTGTCAAAGTTATCACAATTGACTGTCAGCAAGGTTTGATTTTGGATATGCGAGATATTGACGTTCATTTCGCTGTTTGTAAACCGGACAGGGTCAAGCACCTGGGTAGGCATTTTTAGTTTTTTGACAACACCTAAAGGAATGGTGACCATTTTTTCAAAAAATCGTTGGGTTTCATACTCCAAAAAGTAGACAAAACAAGAAACGGCATAATCAAAGTGACAAACCGTCACGGAAAATAAAATATCCTCGCCGTAACAGCACCAATAATTCCATTTCTTTTTCCGCATAAAATGGCCCGATAGATTGCATTCAATAATTGGTTTTTTGGCATAACCAATCGCAGCCGGATTCAAATTTCCCTTTTTATCGCATAAACGGGTCCATTCACGGATTTCTCTTTCAGCATGCTGCACCAATGCCAACTTCCTCTCAATTCATATTACCTGAAATTAACATCATAAAAATCATTTCAAAAATTTACTGTAAAAACAAGAATTTGAACATAAATAGTGATATTTATTATTGTATCAGAATTTTACAGTTTTTTCTGAAAGGGGACACACCAATTATAGAAGTTCAAATTTGAACATCGGATTCATAAGATGATGAAAAAGGAGGTACAGAAATAGCGATTTATTATGATCGGGATGCAGCTGTCCAATACGCGAAAACTTGGTGGAATTCCTTTAATCCCAATTACCCCGTGTTTACGGTTGATTGCACGAACTTTGTCTCACAAGCGTTAAGAGCAGGGGGAGCGCCAATGTCCGGTTATCCGAACCGCGGCAAAGGTTGGTGGATTACGGATGGTTGGAAAGCTGGGGCGAGAGAATACCATTATCCCCGGGAAACCTGGAGTTATAGTTGGTCTGTTGCGCATAGTTTGAGATGGTATTTGGAAAGTGCCAAAACGGGACTGACGGCGAAACGGGTTTATTCGCCTTCCGAATTGGAACCTGGAGATGTGATTTTTTACGACTTCCAAGGGGATGGAGTCATTGACCACAGCGTAATCGTCACGAGTGTGTTTGACGGCGTCCCTTACGTTCATGCCCATACAGGACCCAGCGCCAATCGCCACTACGATTATTCAGATTCCTATGCTTATACGCCAAATATTCAATATTATTTCTTTAAAATTGATGATATATTCTATTAATATCGTTCTTTTGAAGCTGAGAAAGAAAAGGTGTATTAATATATAATTATAATAAGACCCAAAATAATGGATATTCAAATTCCACATTTTTTATGATATGGTTGTTTGGAGATAATAGTAAAATCGTTGAACTTCATTATTAAGGAGAGTAATGTTTGAATGAATGACCAAGCATTAACCGTAAGAGAAGCCATTATTGGCAGACGGTCAATAAAAAAATTCAACGGACAGCCTGTAGACCGAGCAGATTTGTTTCAGATCATAGATGATGCTGTATGGGCACCAAACCATCAAAACCGGGAACCATGGCGACTCATTGTTGCATGCGGCAAAGAGCTGAAAAAGCTTCACGAATTGCTCAGAAATACGACGATACCGGATTGGAGAACGTTGCCGGAAGAAGAAGTGGAAAAGCGCATGCAAAAATTCACAACGCCAGGTGGTTATGTATTTGTCATCGTACCTGAAGATTCCCGTCAGAAAGAACGTTTGGAAGACTTTGCGGCGGCATGTGCACTGATTCAAAATATGATGCTGCTTGCCTGGGATTACGGCATCGGCAGCTGCTGGAAAACTCCGGAGTTTTTGGATAAACCATCATTCCGTGAAGCATTGGGCGTAAAACCTGGCGAACGCATTGTGGGCATGGTGCAATTCGGTTATTTCGATGAGCTTCCAAAAGGAAAAGAGCGTAAAAAATCCGATGAAATCGTAACAATCTTCGGTTCCGATGAAGAGGAAAATGAAGAAGAATAGTGAACTCAATAAAACTGCGCCTCCGAATGATGATGCATATGGTCATTTGGAGGTGCAATTTTTTATAATCAAAATGGAAGAAGGTGATTCAATTGATTCAAATGATCAGTAAAGGTCTTCAAATGATTTCTCCTGAAGAAAACATCCAGAAGATTTCCCCGGTTTCCGGCGGTGACAGTAATCAAGCATTTTATGTGCAAACAAATGAACGCGAATATTTCGTGAAGTTGAATCAACAGATGAAAATTGGGTATTTCAAATTTGAAGAGCGCGGTTTGAAAATGATTCAGGCGACAAATACAATTAATGTACCGGACGTCTTAGGCTGCCTGGAAGCAGAAGGGGTGCCAATGCTTTGGCTGGAATGGATTGAAGGGAAACGGACCCATGATACAGATGTGCTATTAGGCGAACGTCTTGCGGCCATGCATCTTGCTGAAGCGAAAGGGTATGGATTCGATGGAGAAAGTTATATTGGCAAACTGCCGCAGCAAAATCGATTGATGGACGATTGGGTGGAATATTACCGCGATGTCCGCTTAGCCGGCCAATGGAAGCGGGGCAAGGCGAATGGGAGAATTGGACAAGCCCGTGAGAAAAGGTTAGTGAAATTGATGGAAAGGCTGGATGAATGGATTCCAAGGAAACCAAAGTCCTGTTTATTGCACGGCGATCTGTGGGGAGGAAACTGGATGACGGGGCCAGGTGGAACTCCATATTTGATCGATCCGGCAGTCCTGTTTGGCGATCACGAAATGGATCTTGCTTTTACGGAATTGTTTGGCGGCTTTTCCCGGAAGTTTTATGAAGCCTATCAGTCGGTGTTCCCGCTTTCGCCGGAATATGAAGAAAGAAAAGAATTGTATCAGCTTTATTATTTATTGGTGCATTTGAATTTATTTGGGGAATCATACGGTCCTTCGGTGGACCGGATATTGCGGAGATATGTGGGGTAAAGGAAAAAGAACCGCCCCCTTTTCAAAAAGGAGCAGTTCCAACGTTCAGTGATGTTTATGTTTCCGCATCCGATCGACAAGGAACCCGCCTTTGAAGGATTTCGGTTCAAAAGAAATGATGAACGCTTTAGGTTCGATGGAATTGACCAGCTCAAACAGTTCCTTCTCCCGATTCCGTTTGGCCAAAATCTCATATTTATAACGTTCGCTGTCCCGACCTTCCCCAACATAAGTCGTGATGGCAAAACCGTTGGAGCGGAGGGCGTTAATCAATTCCTGGTTTTTCGTTTGCGTATTGATGGTCACGTACACGTAACCGATCGCCAATTTATTTTCAATTTTTGTTCCTAAAAAAATGCCCAGTCCAAAGCCGACCGCATACACAATCATGGCAAGCAAACTTTGGTCTCCATTGAATACGAGGGAAAGCCCAAAGACGTAGATAAGCATTTCCAATGTTCCAATCATAGCTGCAAGAAATGTCAAGTTTTTCACCAAAAAGATGGTGCGTAATGTAAGCAACGGAACATAGATTAATTGCAAAACTAAGATTAGAAGAATATTCGTCATTTTGATCCCTTCTTTGGCGCGATTGTTGTTTCCAGTATGGCACCCATGCAATCAGGTATTTTTCCACGATGTTCCCCGAAATGCAGTGTCATCAATTTTGGGAAATGCTTTTTTCAGGTGAAAGCGTTTTCCGAAAACCGTATGCAATAATATGGGTATTTAACTGATTATAAAATAAGAAAAGAGTGATGACAATTGAGTAAATTTGAATGGAAAAAACAATTAAAAGAACTTTACTTGCCCTCCACGCAACCGACAATCATTGATGTGCCGACCATGAAATTTTTTACGATTGACGGCAAAGGTAATCCAAACGAGAAACCATTCCAGGAGCATATCGAAATTCTTTATGCTTTATCCTATGCGATCCGGATGATGCCCAAAAAGGGGATTACGCCGGAAGGGTATTATGAATATACCGTGTTTCCATTGGAAGGGCATTGGGATTTGGATGAAGAAGGAAGAACGAAAGATTATTTGGATAAAAACCACCTCGTGTATAAATTGATGATTCGGCAACCGGATTTTGTAACGGAAGAATTGTTTCAATATGCTCGGGATACGGTGAAGAAGAAAAAACCGAATTTGGATGTGGATCAGGTCCGGTTTGAAACGATTATGGAAGGGTTATGCGTGCAAGCCATGCACATCGGCAGTTTCGATGATGAATGGAAGACCTTCGAACGGATGGAATCCTATTGCGCAGAAAACAATGTAAAGCGGGCAGAAAAAACCCATAAAGAAATCTATATTTCAGATCCGAGAAAAACGGCACCTGAAAAATTAAAAACGGTGTTAAGGTTTAAAGTGGAAGAAGTTTAATAGGTGATGCTCGGGTTTGTAGCATGGGATAAAAAGTCAGGGCTTTTTGTGCAAGGATATTTTGAAATTTTCACATGACTTTCGCTGATAGGATTTTAAGACCGGATGCTTAATAAAATGATAGGGGCATAGCAGAAGTAAACGGAACTGCTATGCCCATTTTATTTGGCAGGGTTGCGTTGAGAGCAACGTTTTTATTTTTCAATGGATGTTTCCAACGAGCCGACCTCGATACTCCTGCTGCCAGTCCAGTTCACCAAGAAGATTCCGGTAAATATGCAAAGGCCTCCGATGGTTACATACGGATTGATGGCTTCATCCAATAATACCCATCCTGAAAGAACACCGAAAAATGGGGCCAAAAACAAAAAGGCGCTTGTTTTGCCGGGATCCCCTTTTTGAAGTAAATAAAACCAGCCGGCAAATTGGACGATGGATGCCATAATGGCGAGCCACAATACGATAAAAATGGATGTGCCGGTTACTTGGAAGTGGGGATTTTCCAAAATCAAACTGCCAATAAGCAAGATGATGCCGCCAAATAACATTTGGAAGGCCGTCAATAGCCACGTATTGAAATCATTTCCCCATTTTTTGATGAGCAATGTGCCGATCGCCCATGAAACTGCGGAAAGAAAGGCGAGTAAAGATCCGATTTCAAAACTTAACTGTGCCCCAAGGGTTATAAATACCCCGATAAAACCTAATATCACACCTGTCCATTGGCGTGGGCTATAAGATAACTTCATGAAAATCGTGCCAAAGATGACGACTAAAAGCGGGTTCATAAATGTTAATATGGAAGACTGCCCCGCTGGAATTGTCCGCAAGCTGAGAAAGATGCAGGACATAACGCCAGCTGTTTGAAAGGAACCGATGACAGCGATCTTGACCCATTGGGAAAAGGATTTGGGATGAGGGATCCGCAATAATCGAACAGCAATGGCCATAATCACTCCTGCCAAGGAAAAGCGTATGCCGACTAATAAAAGCGGTGTAGTATAAGAAAGACCGATTTTTCCGACTGCAAAAGAAGAACCCATTAAAAAGGTGGTCAATACGACCAGAATACCGAAAAGCCATTTGTTCATTTGAAACCCCTCCCCATTATTGATTCAAGATTAATAGCGGGATGAATGTTTTGAAGATTATTAATATTCAAATAATTAAAATCAAGAGATAGATTATCATTATATATTCCTATTAGTCAACCAACAAACATTAAGATAAAAAAACCGTTGTGATGTCTGTTATCAGATGGCATGGCTTCTGTTCGTGACATCTTACCTCAACTCTTGGATTTCCTTCAGGGTAAGCCCGGTGATTTTTGAAATGTATTGGATCTCCATCTGTTCCGCCAACATTTTTTTGGCAATTTCCACCTGCAGCTTTTTTGCGCCCTTTTCAAAGGCTTCTTCTTCCCGGCGCTTTGCTTCCCGCACTTCCACTTCCACATCAAGGGTCTGCTTCAATCGTTCTTCATAGGCTTCCATTTCTTCTTTTGATTGGCTCAACTCCCGCCAACGGTTTAATGCCGCCCGAATATGGTCATCCCTTAAAGAGATCAAATCCAGCTCCTTGTAAATGTCGTGGTACACATTTCCGTTGCGATGGTCGACGATGGAAAGCAAGAGAAGCCATCTTGCTTTTGCGTCGTTCCACGGGTCGACTTTTTTCGCTTCAAAATCCCGTATCAATTTTGGATATTCGATAAAGTGCAATTCAAAAGCATCGGGGAGGGGAGTGCCGGCATGTTGCTCCTGCAATAGATAAACCGTTTGAAAGTTTTCTGTTTGATTGAATAATGCATAGCTTAAAAAGTTGATGAAAATGACGGGGTGCAAGTCGTTTTCCTTTTGGTCGGCATAGGCTTTTGTTGCGTAATAAAGAGATCGTTTCACGATATCGAAACGATTAAAAAAGTTGATTAAGATATGCAGTTTTTTGCCGTCTTTGGATATGCCGGTAAAATGAATGGGTGCCAGCGGATTTTCTTCAACAAAGGGATTGGAAATCATGGTGATGCGTTGAATTTTTTGTCTCGGTTCCCGTTCCAGGATTTCATTTAAAAAGGTGAGTGTCACATTGTGCAGCTGTTCCCAGCCAATCACCTTCAGGAAGGAGACATCAATTTTCAAATCCATCCATTTTTGAAGTGCCGCTTTTTTGTAGTGGCTCAAACGGAATCACCTCGAAGGAATCAGGAATTCATCATAATTTACTTTATCGTTTATGGTCCGGGGCTATGACAGCGGTCGGCGGATGAACAGAAGAAAGACAAGATTCCTTTGGGAGATGATAAGTTTTTGCCTTTGCAATTGTTGTATGGTTGAGTGATCACTTTTGAAAGAAATATGCAAAAGTGTGGCAGCTTTGAAACATGGATTGATTCGAATATGCTTATGATTGAAGCATTTGCATGTGAACATTTTTATTATATTTGGATAATCTTAAGCTTTGAAAAAAGAGAGGGTATGTCCATTCGGCATCAATAGTCTTGAAAGGGGATTTGGATTTATTGTTGTTTGATACCTTTTATTCATTAGGTCAGTCATATATGGACAAAAATGGATAAAAGTGCTATTGTAATAAAAAATTTTTTAAGGGGTGTATGGAATGGCAGTGGAACAAAAAGTTCGCGAGTTGCAACATTTCATCAACGGCACGTTGGTATCCGGCACCAGTGGCCGTTTTTCCAATGTGTATAATCCGTGCACAGGAGAAGTGATTGCTCAGGTGCCGCTGGCGATTCGTGAAGAAGTGAGACAAGCCATTGAAATGGCGAAAAAGGCATTTCCGCAATGGAAGGCGTTGTCAGGGGGAAAACGGGGAGAGATTGTACAGAGATTCCGCCAATTGGTCAAAGAAAATGAAGAAGAGTTAATTGAAATCATCTGTGAAGAAAGCGGGAAGACAAAGGAAGACGCCCGCGGAGAAATTCAGCGCGGTTTGGAATCGGTGGATCTTGCCATCAACGCGCCACATATGGTCAAAGGGGAATATTCGGTGAATGTCGGCGGCGATATCAATATGTTTTCTAGGAAAGACCCGCTTGGGGTCGTGGCCGCCATTTCACCGTTCAACTTTCCTGTGATGGTGCCGTTAGCGCAAACAAGCATGGCGGTGGCTGTTGGGAATGCAGTGATTTTAAAACCATCTGAAAAAGTGCCGATTTCTGCCCTCTATCTTTCAAACCTTTGGAAGAAAGCGGGATTGCCGGATGGTGTATGGACGGTGATTCATGGCGATAAAGAGGCGGTTGATGAATTGCTTGAAAATGAAACGGTAAAAGCCGTCCATTTTGTAGGTTCCACCCGGGTGGCAGAGTATATTTATCAAACAGGAACAAAATTCAACAAACGGGTGGCAGCCCTTGGCGGCGGGAAAAATTTCATGATTGTCATGCCGGATACGGATTTGGAAAAAGCGGCGAACGCCTTCATCGGAGCAGCTTATGGAGCGGCTTCCCAGCGTTGTATGGCGCTTTCGGGGGCGATTCCGGTCGGCAAAGAAACGGCCGATCGATTTGTGGCCATCTTAAAGGAGAAAATTGGGAAATTGAAAGTTGGTCCATATACAGATGATGAAGTGGATTTTGGCCCGGTGATTTCAAAAGAGTCCAAGGAAACGATTCTCGGATATATTGAGCGGGCTTTGAAAGAAGGGGCAAAACCCGTAACGGATGGACGCAATCCGGAAATCGCAAAATCTTCAAACGGTTTTTATCTGGGTCCAACATTGCTGGATGAAGTGACGCCGGAGATGGAAATTTTCAAGGATGAAGTATTCGGCCCTGTGCGGATTGTTGTGAGAGCCGACTCTTTGCAGGAAGCGATTGATATCATCAACTCCCATGAGCTTGGAAATGGTGTTACCATCTTTACGAATAATGGCGCAGCAGCCCGCAAATTCCAGGATGAAATTGAAGTGGGAATGGTGGGTGTCAACGTGCCGATTCCGATTCCGGTGGGTTATCATAACTTCGCCGGCTGGAAGCGTTCGAATTTCGGCACGGGCGTTATGTTTGGACCGGAACAGGCGAACTTCTTCACCAAAAGAAAAACGATTTCCGAAAAATGGCTGGATGTGGGCGAGGACTCCCAAGCCAATTTCGCCTTCCCAAGCAAATAGCTGTTGGCCTGGTCAGTTATGAATAAAGCGGCCTGCTGGAGAGGGACACTCCTTCCAAGCGGCCTTTCATTTTGAGGAATATTTGATGAATGACAGTTTCGGGCATGTATGGGAAAATCTTATAGAACACGTCTATTTCCAACAATAACTTACACTAAGGGGTTTCACAATGAAAATAAGAGAGTTTACATTGACCACTGTGTTTTTGGCAATCATCCTATTATTTGCTCTAACACCTATTGGATTTATCCATCTAGGAGTGATCAAAGCAACAATCATCCATGTTCCAATCATTATCGCCTCGATTATATTAGGTCCGAGAATCGGGGCATTTCTGGGGCTTGCCTTTGGAATTTCGAGTGTCGTCACCAATACGATGGCTCCGACGCTTTTATCCTTCGCCTTTTCTCCGGCCGTTCCGGTTTTGGGGACAAGCCATGGCAGCATATGGGCGTTGTTTATTGCCATCGTGCCAAGGGTGATCGTTGGGGTTGTCCCATATTATCTTAATAAAACGCTTCAAAAGGTATTGTCGAAGGAGAAATGGTCTTTATTTCTGACAGGTTTGCTGACCACCGTTTTGCACACTTTTCTAATCATGGGTTCGATCGCTTTGATCTTTCATGATGCGTATGCAAAAGCGGTCAATGCGGATGGGATAAGCGGAATTATTGCGGCCGTTTTAATGGTATTTTTCACAAACGGCATCGCCGAGGCGACACTGGCTGCCTTTGCCGCAGCATTGGTGGTTCCGCCATTGTTGAAAGTGTCGAATAAATATTGATTGGGTTGCTTGAAAACAGTACGGATGAAAAAAGGAAAAGGAGACGGGAATTCCGAAATCCTTTTCCTTTTTTGATGAACTTATTTTTGTTTGATTTTCTTCCGATAAAGATAAAATCCGATTCATAAGACCATGAGGATGGCAAAAACATAGTGACGAGTAGATTTGGAATATCATAAACTTTGGCACATCTGGCTTGCAAATAAAAAATTCTTCATGATTTTTGCTAATTCCTTTGAAAGTTTCAATAAATCTATTAAAATATGTAATTGCGTGTGGTTATGAATGAAGGAAATAGATGAAAGGGACCAGTCGAATTTTGTTCGGCTGGTCTCTTATTTTTGAGTAAAGAATACAGAAATCGTTGCAAATGGCAGAAAAAGAAATCCATTTCCTGTGAAAAAAGAGGAATTTTTGAATTATTTCCCGAGAAATGTCTTTTTGATTGTCGAAGGTTCAAGAATAAACCAAGCAGATTTTCTCGATGATTAAAGAAGAAAGCGGAAAGCCGTTTCTGGCATTGGCGGATTTGCAGAAAAACGCTGGAAACTTTACCAAAAATACTTAAATTTCTCCATAAAATGATAAAAAATCTATTTGTGTCTTTACAATTCAAATTTACAGAATAAAATGAAAATTACGTAGATTTGAGGAAGGGGGAAATGAGTGGATGGTTCAATATAGAGCGGCAACGATGTCGTTGAATGGCATGGTAACTTCGCCACATTATTTGGCATCACAGGCGGGCCTCTCCATTTTAAAGGAGGGGGGAAACGCAATCGAAGCGGCAATAGCGATGGCTTCGACAATTGCGGTGGTTTACCCGCACATGAATGGCATTGGGGGAGACAATTTTTGGCTTATTTATAATGCCAAAGCGAAAGAAGTGAAAGCCGTTAACGGCAGTGGCAGGTCCGGCAAAAAAGCAAACATCGGATTTTACCGTTCCAAAGGATATGATTCCATTCCCGCCCGTGGACCGCTTGCGGCAAACACGGTGCCAGGAGCGGTCCGAGGGTGGGACACGGCTTATAAGTACGGACAAAAGGCAATGGGAAGCACACTATCATGGCGCAAGTTGCTGCAACAAGCGATCCACTATGCCAAGGAAGGATTCCCGGTAACGCCAAGCCAGCACCATTGGACGAAAGTCAATTTGGATGAAGAGGACCAAAATTTCCGGGCATTGGGCCGATTTGAAGAGTTTGCCCGCATCTTCCTAAAGGATGGCAAGCCATATGAAGTGGGAGACGTCTTCATCCAGGAAGATTTGGCGATTACGCTGGGGCTCATTGCAGAGAATGGGGCGGACTATTTTTACGATAGTGAATTGACGGATCGGATGGCGGAAGATTTGCAGAAGCACGGCGGCATATTGACGAGGGAAGATTTCAAAAATCATACGAGTGAATTGGTCGAACCGATTTCCTTGCCATATCGAGGATATATGGCCTATAATCTGCCGCCGAATACGCAGGGAATGGCGTCCTTATCCATCTTAAATATATTAAATCATGTGAATTTAAAAGAGATTGGGGAAGGTACAGCAGAGTACTACCATCTACTGGTGGAGGCCATAAAATACGCTTTCCGGGACAGGGACGCTTACTTGACAGATCCGGCTTTCCACGACATTCCGTTGAGGGAATTGCTGAGTCCGGATCGGGGTGCTGCGTTTGCCGAGAAAATAATGAAAAGCAGGCATGTTTCGACATTGTCCGCCTTGGATCCGAAAGGCGATACCGTATGGTTTGCGGCAGTGGATAAAGAAGGCAATGCGGTTTCCTGCATCCAGAGTATTTACCATGAGTTCGGTTCCGCCTTTATTCCAAAAGGAACAGGGGTGTTATTCCAAAATCGGGGCTGCTTCTTTTCTCTGGATGAAAAGCACGTAAATTCTTTGCAACCAGGTAAACGCTCCTTCCATACGCTCAATTCCGCAATGCTCATGAGGGATGGAAAGCCGGTGCTGCTTTACGGAACAATGGGCGGTGAAGGGCAGCCCCAAACCCAATCGCTGCTTGCAACGCGTATCATCGATTACGGCATGAATGTGCAAGAAGCCATCGAAGCTCCAAGATTTCTATATGGACGAACATGGGGAGCAACTTCCAATACGCTAAAAATGGAAAGCAGGATTCCGGAAAAAGTGCGTAAAGAATTGGAAGCGTTCGGACATGAAGTGGAAACGATGGAAGAGTTGACGGAACTGATGGGCCATGCCGGAGCTATTTACATCGATGAAAAAGGCGTCAAATTTGGCGGTGCGGATCCCCGTGGAGATGGGGTGGCTTTGGGATATTAGCGGGAAATAAGAAACTGAAAATGGATTTTTTATTAAAACGATGGGCAAGTTGAGTATATCATTTGAACCCTAACCACAATAAAATGGAAAGTTTTCTGACTTGAAAGGGGATCAATCATGGCAAGGCAGAAAGAAATCTTTATTGCCTTCTTCCGTTCCGGCATATTGGGCTTTGGCGGAGGCCCTTCTTCCATTCCGCTCGTCAAAAAAGAGGTGGTGGATACATTTCATATGATGACCGAAGAAGAATTTGCAGATGTTTTGGCCATTGGAAATACCTTGCCCGGCCCTATCATAACCAAAATGGCCGGATATATCGGCTATCGGGTTGGCGGCTGGCCCGGTTTGATCAACGCTTTAGTCGCCACAATTTTGCCGACGGTCATTTTAATGATTCTTTTTTTGACTGTTCTCAATCAATATAAAGATTTTGATTTTGTTAAAGGCATGACGAACGGAGTGGTTCCGGTTGTAACGGTCATGCTTGGGGTGCTCACTTTGGACTTCCTGAAAAAATCGAAGAACTCCCTTGGTTGGAAAATTGGCGGAATCATTTTTGCCGCTTCCATCATCGGAATCCTGATTCTTCAGCTTCATCCAGGAATCATCATTGCGGCGTTGCTTGCCGTTGCGCTGATTCTTCCTGTTAAGAAGGGGGAGAAACAATGATTTACATCCAGTTATTTTTAGCCTTTTTTTATCCGGCGATTTTGGGGTATGGCGGAGGCCCGGCTTCCATTCCCTTAATTGAGCATGAAGTGGTGGATAAGTATGGTTGGATGACAACAACGGAATTCAGTGAAGTGCTGGCATTGGGAAATGCTTTGCCAGGGCCGATTGCAACGAAAATGGCCGGATACATCGGCTATGAAGTTGGAGGTATTCTGGGAGCGATTGTGGCCTTGTTTGCGACGGTTGGCCCTTCACTAATGGCAATGCTGATTTTGCTCAACATTTTATACCGCTATCGCCAATCCCAAAGGGTGAAAAGGCTGTCCAGCTTCGTGCTGCCGGCGATTGCGGTATTGCTTGCGGAAATGACTTTTGATTTTGCGAAAACTTCCTATGACATGATCGGATTGATTGCCACATTCCTACTCATCGCGGGAGCATATATTGCCCTTGAAAAATTCAACGTTCATCCTGTTTATGTGGTAATGATTGGACTGGGAATTGGCGGTATATTTTTATAAATAGGGAAATAGACAAGTTTTTGGGGGGCATCCATTCGGAGGCCTTCCATTTTATTCACTGTTTTTACTATAAAAAACATAAAAATGATAAAAACCATTATTGGTAGTAACAAAGTCTTTGTAAATTTTTAGTCATAGTAATAAAGTTTTAAAAAATTTTTACTAATTAGACATTTGAATTGAGCTGATAGTTATATATAATGAATGATAGTTGTTAATAAAAGCATGATTTTACTATCGAGGTGGCAAGGTCGATAGAATTTGAGTGGGCACGTGGTGAGATCGATGATTAATTTAAGATTCAAAATAATTGTGATTATCGTTGTTTTATCCATACTTAGTTCGTCGTTGATAGCGGTCATAAACTATATACACCTAAGGGATCAAACAATAGAGGAAAATGAATTGGAATTTACCAGGATTGAAAAAACAATGAAAGATTCTATCGAAACTTATGAAAAAGCGATTCAACTGTTGGATAAAAACACCGCTGTTGCAATGGAAGAAAATACGGGCAAGATTATCCGGATGTATAATGAAAATCCGGATTTTGATGAATGGGATTTTCAGGAATTATATAAACAATTGGGGATGCACATTTATATCATCAACGAAGAAAATGTGATCACTCATGGCAGTTTTCCGGATGATATCGGACTCGATTTTAATGATTGTTGCCAAAAACTTGCGTCTTTATTGGATAAGCGGAGAGAGTCGGGACAATTTTATCATGATGCGATGGATATCGAACAAAAAACGGGGAATGTAAAAAAATATAGTTATATGGCTACGCCCGATAAAAAATATATTATTGAATTGAGCTACAATTTAAATGAAAACGCCGTTTACAATGCTTTCAATTTTTTTTACACCATTGATGAATTAAAAAAAATATATCCCTATATTTACGATGTCAACATTTTAAATATTGGCGGACTGGCTTTGGGTAAGTCGCTCAACGAAAGAAGTTTGACGAAAAAAGAGCGTGAATCCTTCGAAGCGACGTTGACTTCAAAAGAAACGAATGAACTAAAAGGGGATTGGCTGGGCAAAACGGCCACTTTCCGGTACATATATTACGATTCGATTTTTGATGAAGATTTCGCCCAGAACAAAGTCATAGAAATCATCTATGATGATCGACTTTGGAGCGCCAATCTGGTCCAATACAGAAAAATGTTTATCGTTCAACTGTTCATTATCTTCAGCTTTGTTTTTGTAATTTCCTTTGTCATTGCAAGACCGATGTATTTGGCCTACCATGACCGATTGACGGGACTGGCAAACCGCTCCGCCTTTGATGAATTAAAGTCAGCGGTAAAGGCGAAAAAAGGAAAGAAAACGGCATTTTTCATGATCGATTTGGATTATTTTAAAGTGGTGAATGATGATTTGGGCCATCAGGCAGGTGATACGCTTCTGAAACAAGTGGCCAATATTATCCGTTCGGTCATTCCAAAGAACGGTGCGGTTTATCGCTACGGAGGCGATGAGTTTGTCGTTATCCTGAACTCCACGACAGATGAAGAAGCGGAAGAAGTGGCGAGGAACATCATTAAAGAAATCAATGATTTCATTGAACAATATAAGGATGTGAATAAAACAGGGGTTTCCGCCAGTATCGGCATCTCCTTTTATCCGGATGATGGGGATACAAAGCAAATGCTGTATAAAAAGGCGGATATGGCTTTGTATGCCGCAAAGAAAAAAGGGAAAGGCCAATATGCCATCTTTCAAAAAGACCACGAATAATGGGAATTGGACGTCTATAAGGCGTCCAAATTTTTTTGGAATTTTTTGTTGTAAAGGGTGCTTGACGTAAAGCTTATTTTACATTACCCTTTATATTAAGGGAGGAAAAAACTTGAAAAATCATCTAGCAAAGTTCAGACAAGAATTCGGATATTCGCAGGACAAGTTGGCTGAACTGTTGGGGGTATCGAGACAAACCATCATTTCCATTGAAAAGGGAAGATATAATCCTTCTCTTCCGTTGGCATTGATGATCGCCAAATTGTTCGATTCAAAGGTTGAAGATATTTTCATATTGGAAGAAAAAGATTTTAAAAAGTAGATGAAGGTGGTGAAACATATGAAGGGGGATAAAACAAGCCAAATTGTATTTTGGATTGTTGGATTTCTGCTTCTTTTATCCAGTGTTATGATAAGCATAGTTTCGCTTACGCTTGGCAAGTTTCCAGCCGGGCATGAAATTATGTTGTTTGGGCTCAGTATCGTGAGTCTTTGCAACGCCTATTTATATCCCCAATTCAAAGCCAATGATGAACGTTCCAAACGGATTCGGGAAAAAGGAATGTTTGTAAGTTATTTTTTTATTATGGGATATATATTAGTACTGATGCTGCTGTTTGAATTTAATGTACTCCATTTAAACGGTTATCAGACTGTGTGTGTATTGGCGACGTTGATCATGATAACGGTTTTTTCATCTTTCGTTGTACTGTCGAAACGTTATTGATAGTTCAAAGGAATATTTGCACTTTTTCTGCATGATAAAATAAAGAATATACTAGAGGAGCAATCAACATGGATTTACGCCAACAAATCGAAAACTACATTCCCTATAATGCACAGGAAGAGAAGGACAAAGAACTCATTCTCCACTATATGGATACGTTTGATAATTTACTGACGAGGGAGAATGAATTCGCCCATTTTACCGCTTCTGCATGGATCGTGAACAGAGACCGTACAAAAGTGTTGATGATTTATCACAACATTTATCAATCATGGTCTTGGGTTGGGGGGCATGCGGACGGAGATGCCGACTTATTGAGAGTGGCCATCAGAGAAGCGAAGGAAGAAACGGGACTGAAGCAGGTGAACCCCGTATTGAATGACATATTCTCAATAGAAATTTTAGGCGTCGCAGCCCATGAAAAACGGGGAAAACATGTGGCAACGCATGTGCATTTGAATGCCACTTATTTATTGGAAGCCGATGAACTGGAAACATTGCACATCAAGCCGGATGAAAACAGCGATGTGAAGTGGTTTGCATTGGACGAAGCGGTGGAAGCGAGCACGGAAAGGGATTTGCAAGTGGTGTACCGCAAGTTGAACGAAAAATTGCGTTTATTACAGAATAAATAATAGATTTTGTAGAAAAATATTATATTGTGCAAAATAAAAAGAACCGCAATCGATTTTGCGGTTCTTTTTTATGGAGCATACCGGGCTCGAACCGGTGACCTCTACACTGCCAGCGTAGCGCACTCCCAACTGTGCTAATGCCCCGTTCATAGAGTATTATATGCAATTTCATAAAATTTTTCAATATGGTTAAACTATAAAAATCAGTTATTTCTGTATAACGATAGTTTTTTTCTATTATATTCATAAAAATCTTTTATTAGACGAACGTATAATACATCTTTACAATTGAAATTAAAGGGCTTGTTCATAAAATGTTCAAAAACTTGAAATGGAAAATTTTGTGTATTTTATGTTCGTAAATGGTAAAGTGAATTCTTAAAATTACTATATATACGAGGTGACTAGTTGATGGAAAAAGACTTAAGCCAATTTATTAGAAACAAAGCATTTTTAGACAAAATCGTTTCTGCCGAGGAAGCGGCGTCTTGGATCAAAGATGGCATGAACCTTGGTATGAGCGGATTCACTCTTTTTGGTGAGCCAAAAGTGTTCCCAAAAGCACTTTCAGAGCGCGGTAAAACAGAAAAATTCAAAGTGAATGTGTATACAGGCGCGTCTTTGGGTCCAGCTGCTGACCAGGCAATGGCGGAAGCGGATATCGTAAACTTGCGCGTTCCATATCAGGCAAACCCTGTAATGCGTAAGAAAATCAATTCCGGCGAAATGTATTATATCGACCAACATTTATCTCATACAGCGGAAGAAGTGCGCAAAGGCACTTTAGGAAAAATCGATTACGCGATTATTGAAGCGGCAGCAATCACAGAGGATGGACTTATCATTCCGACAGGTTCTGTAGGTAACTCGCCAATTTTCGTTGAAAAAGCTGAAAACGTTATCATTGAAGTAAACATTTCTGCTCCTAGAGCATATGAAGGTTTACATGACATTTTTATCCAGAAAGAACAAGGTGAACGCAAAGACATTCCACTTTACAAAGTTGATGACCGAATCGGCGAAATTGGAATTCGCGTAAATCCAGAAAAAGTAAAAGGTGTTATTATTTCTGAAGAGCCGGACATTCCTTCGCCTCTATTCGAACCAAATGAAGAAACACAAGCAATTGCAGACCACTTGATTGACTTCTTAAATAAAGAAGTGGAAGAAGGAAGATTGCCAATTTCATTAGCTCCACTACAATCAGGTGTAGGTTCTGTAGCTAACGCAGTTCTTAAAAATATGAAAGACGCACAATTTAGAGATGTAGTTGTGCACTCTGAGGTATTGCAAGATGGTATCTTCGACTTAATCGATGCAGGTATCGTGAAATTCGCTTCCGGTACTGCGTTCTCACTTTCCAAAAAACGTGTTGATTCCTTAGCAGAAGACTTAGAAAAATATAAAGGTAAAATTATGTTCAGACCACAAGAAATTTCGAACAATCCAGAAGTAATCCGTCGATTAGGTGTTATCTCATTCAACACTGCTTTGGAAGTGGACATTTACGGTAACGTAAACTCTACTCATGTAAGTGGCACACATATTATGAACGGTATCGGCGGTTCTGGTGATTTTGCGCGTAATGCAAGAATTACTATTTTCGTAACGCCTTCTTTAGCAAAAGGCGGAGCAATTTCAGCAATTGTTCCATTCGTTTCTCATGTTGACCATACAGAACATGATGTGGACGTAATCATCACTGAACAAGGTTATGCGGATCTTCGTGGACTTCCTCCAGTGAAGAGAGCAGAAAAAATCATTGAAATTGCTCATCCATCATACAGACCTCAATTACGTGCGTACTTTGAAGAAGCGAAAGAAAAAGTGGGTGGTCAAACACCTCATATCTTAGAAAAAGCCTTCTCCTTCCATCAACATTACAAAGAAAAAGGTACAATGTTATTTGAAGAAGCAGAAGTAAAATAATGTAAGTTGAGAAAGGGTTACGCATATTGTACAACGTAACCCTTTCTTATATTTTATAAGGAGAATAGAGAGGGGATATTTGGGGGTACTTAATTGAATCTGAATCAAAAAGCGATTGAATATTATGAACGAAATGCATACGGGAAAGCGATGGACCTGTTCCATGAGGCATTAAATCAATATAGAGATGTGCAAGCATTGAATAATCTTGCATGGATGTATCTTTATGAAGAAGAGGACGTTGATCAAGCCTTTGAACTGATTCAAGAAGCGGTTGCATTGAATCCCGCGTCTCGTTTCCCTTATAACATTTTTGGGGAAATCCATATTAAACGGGAAAATTGGAAAGAAGCAAAAGAGGCATTGGAGAAGTCCATATCGATTCAACCTTCCAGTGAAGCGCGAATCAATTTGGCGGCGGTTTATTATCAACTGGGTGAAATGGAACCTGCTGCGAAATATTATTTGCAGTCATCGGAAGATCCGGATATTTCAGAAGAAGATGCCGACCTTTCAATGTATTGCTATATAAAATGTTTGATCGATTTGGGAAAATTCCAAGATGCAAAAGAAGCATTGGATTGTTTTTTCCGGAACAAAAAATCGGAGAGTTCTATAGGAGAAATTGAAATTGCCGATTTATATATTGAGATAAATAATTACAATGGAGCGATTTATTGGTTTGAAAAAGGATGCAATGATAGCTTGAGCAGTCCTTATTGGATCAGCAGATTCGCTTATGCTTTGTATAAGATGAACCGTTTATCCCGGCTGGATGAAGTGATCAAAGAGGCAATTGCAACAACAAACAAAAGAATAGAAGAAGTGTTGCAAGAGGAAACGGATGAATACTGGACGGAGAATGATCGGAAAGAGTTGATAGAAACCTGCAGGGAAGAAATCGATTATTATGGACAATTGAAAGAGAAGTTGGTTTCGGGGTATATTCCGAAATTCCTGTTTGCCGCTTATTTTACCGGCGGGTGCTATTTGTTTGGATGCAAGCAACATGGGCATCCTGAATACAAAAAAATATAAGCGGCAGGGAGTCAGACACAATCATAAATAGGGAGTGGATGATATGGTGGATGTACGATACCCGATTGGGGAATTGAAAGTTCCTGAAAAAGTGACTCTGGAACAGGTACAGAAATGGTTAAAGGACATTGAAACATTTCCGATTCGCTTGAGAGAAACGGTGGGCGTATTGAATGAGGAAGAATTGAATAAAACGTATCGCGAAGGTTCTTGGACTGTCCGCCAGCTAGTCCACCATATTGCGGATGCCCAAGTGCACATGTACATACGTTTGAAGCTGGCACTGACGGATGACAATCCCGATGTGGCGGTATTCGATGAAAATATTTGGGCAGTCTTGCCGGATACGGATCTTTCGGTGGAAAGTTCCATAAAAATCATCGAAGGATTGAATGAGCGGATTGTTTCATTGGGAAAAAGCCTGACGGAGGAACAAATCAACCGTACTTATAACCATCCAATCAACGGAAAAACGGCCGTGGGAGCTGAATTTGCGAAATTATATTGGCATGAGGAACATCATTTGACCCATATCAGAATAGCATTGTCATAATATCCGATGGGCATGTCAAAGTTCGGTGGCCGGGTTTTTATAAACAACCAGTCTGACACAAAAGGTTCAATATTGGAAAATCATCGGTTTTTTTCAAAACAATAAAGTTGACTATGCAAACCCCATTTATTAATGTTGTTCATGATTAAAATTTTAGAGGCGAACTTTATGAAACAGGAACTATATTGTGTGTTTTGCAAATTGATGAGAGAACTGGGTGAAAAGGATCCGCTGACATTTCATCATTCGAATAGAGTGACAAAAATCGCAGTGTTTTTTGCAAAGGAACTGGGTTTGTCAAAAAATGAGAGAAAAAAGTTGGAAGTTGGCGCTTTGCTGCATGATATCGGCAAAATAAAAATCGATGGTGATATTTTAAATAAAAATGGAAAATTGACAGATGAAGAATATGAACAGATCAAAAAACATCCTTTGTATGGATTTGAGATTTTGGAGAATAATGGATTATCCGATGAGATATCCCAACTGGCCTTATTCCATCATGAACGTTGGGATGGAAAGGGGTATCCGTATGGTTTGGCAAAGGAAGAAATTCCTTTTCTTTCCCGGTTATTGGGCTTGGCGGATACATTTGAAGCCATGACCGGATTAAGGCCATACCGTAAACCGTTCACATGGAAGGAAGCATACGAAGAAATCGAAAGAAATACCGGAACCCAATTTGATCCGACATTGGCGAAGGAATTTTTAAGATGGATGGAAAAGAAAGATTTTGAGAGCACGGTTCAATCCGTTTTTGTCAGATAGGCATTTTGTATTAGTAATCCAATTTCTAAGAAAAGTATTTATAACCACTTTCACTTTGAAACCTTTTAGATGGGCTTTCGTTAAGGGGAGGCTTTCCAATATGAGGTGACAGAAGTGCAAAAGTGGTTTTTTTATTGGCTTCAATAATCAGGCATTCAACCGTTTGCCAAAGCAGGTTAAAGGGTTTTTTGTTTGGAGGAAAAAAGTGATTGAAAAATATATCGGCACCTGATATATTTATATCAACAGACGATATATCGGATGACGATAGGTGGTGCGAAAATGGATGAAAAAACGCCTCTGACAGAAGGAGTCTATTATATACTTTTGGCCCTTTATGAACCACGGCATGGATACGGAATCATGCAATATGTTTCCGAACTGAGCAAAGGAAGGGTGGAACTTGGACCGGGCACCGTCTATGGAGCCATCAAATCCCTTGTGAAACGGAAATGGATCCAGCCATTGGAAGAGGAAGGACGGAAAAAGGAGTACGTCATTACGGAAGAAGGAAAGCAAGTAGTGGAAGCGGAAATCCGGCGGCTGGCGGAGCTGTATCATAACGGATTATTCATAACCAAAGGAGGGCAATCGGAATGAGAAAGGTGAAATATCGTTTTTTTCTGGACTATGAAAAAGAAGAAAAATGGATCAATGAAATGGCAAAAGAAGGATGGCACCTTGAGAAATTTACAACCGGACGTTTTGTATTTACAAAGGGCGAGCCTGGCACATTTATTTACCGTAATGAGTTTTTGGGGAACTTATCGAAGAAAGAGAAAGCGGAATATTTTGAGTTCCTTCAGGACAGCGGCGCGACGATTGTGCATGAATTCTTTGGCTGGATCTATGTGAAAAAGCCGGCAAGTGAAGGAACGTTTGAACTGTATACGGATGCAAGCTCCAAAATAACCTATCTTAATCGCATCTTAAATACGTTTCTTGTTCTTTTTTTGGCCAACATTGCCGGTGCAGGGACGAATTTCACGTTGTTGGGGCAATCGGACACAGGGGTTATGCATGGAGTGGTTGCCTTCTTCAATTTGTTTGTGGCGGTGCTTTTATCCATTCCGATGATGAAAATCAACAAGAATAAAAAGAAATTGCAGGAACTTTGAGGGAAAAAAAAAGCCCTCTTCCGTTGATGGAAGGGGGACTTTTTTGTGAAAAAATATGATGGATCACAGTTTGGTATAAAAAGTTGGCGGTTAATGGAATAGTTCCTTGGAAGTAAAAAGAAAAAAGAATTTTACAATGGCTTTGTAGATAGAAAAGAGGATGGAAAATTTATCAAACCTGCCGTATATTTGAGAAGATAGATTTCTCTTAATATAAGTAGGTGAATGATTTGCAATTATTGAAAATACTTCTTGGAGCGATTTTCATTTTGTCGGGATCGATATTGTTTGGGCTTGTCCATGCGGCCATCACCATTCATTCAGCAGGATATACGATTGAGAATTTTTTCTATAATGTATATTGGACGAGAAACTTGGTGCCGTATATATTGGGCGTTCTTCAATTAATCCTGGGTATCCTATTAATTGTTTTGGGGTTAAGAGGGGAAAAGGCAGTGGAAGCGGAGGAAGCCGCAGGGCAAGAAAAATAGATTTCAGCCATCAGGAAGAAGAAAAAGGGTCAAAATATGAGGTAGATAATGTGCCGGTTCATTATAAGGCAACAAGGAGATTCAGCCATGGAGTATTATAAGTTTTTGAGACAATATGTAGGGACAAAACCATTGATTTTGCCGGGTTCAGTGGTGATCATCGGCAATGGAAAGGGAGAAGTGCTTTTGCAAAAACGCCCTGAAGGAAGATGGGGGCTGCCAGGAGGATTGATGGAGCTTGGGGAAAGCTTTGAAGAAGTGGCTGAGCGGGAAGTGCGGGAAGAAATTGGCCTCGAGATCCGAAATTTGCAACTCCTGCACGTCTTTTCAGGAAAAGAATTTTATACAAAAGCCCCAAACGGAGATGAATTTTACAGTGTAACCGCCGTGTTTTACACCGAGGAATTCGGAGGAACCCTTCAATTTCAGCACGCTGAAACCCTCGAAGTCCGTTTTTTCCATAGGGACCGTCTGCCGGAGAATATGGTGGGAAGTCATCGTATGTTTATCGAGCGACTCGGGAATTTTTAGTAAGTTTAGTGTATTGTGTGATTTCAGTTTTTGGGACGTCAAAAAGAATGCACCTTTTCCAACACCAACGGCATTCGAACAGGTACATTCCAAAATTGAGAAAATTATATTTAGTGGCTCTTTTCTGTTTTCAAAAGCGATAAACCCGAATTCAAACAACGTATATCATTGATTGGCACCTCCCTGTAAGAGTGATGCATTACAGAGGAGGTGCTATGGTTTCCAATCGATTACAAGAAAGTATCTGTAATTAAAAATAGGAGAGTAGGACACAATAGACAGCCTAAACCCGTATAGAATGTGGCTGTAACAGCGCCATAAGGAACCAACTTAGGATCAGTTGCTGCCAAACCGCCCGTTACGCCGGAAGTTGTCCCCATTAATCCGCCATAAACCATGGCAGACGTTGGATTATTTAAACCGATGAATCTGGCGACAAATGGAGTGCCGATCATCACTAATACGGATTTTACTAAGCCGGCTGCAATACTGATGGCAATCACTTCTGAACCCGCATTTAATGCGGCGCCTGTCACCGGACCCACAATATACGTAACGGTTCCGGCGCCGATGGTTGTAATGCTCACCGCATCCCGGTAGCCGAACACAAATGCGAAGATCACCCCTACAATAAAGGACAACACGACGCCGATAAACAGGGAGATGACGCCCCTAAAACCGGCATTTTTAATTTCATCAAAGTTTGCACCAAAGGAAGTGGCAACGATGGCGAAATCTCTTAACATACTGCCTCCTAAAAAGCCCATTCCTGCTAAAACGCTTACATCTGCAATTCCTTTCGAGCCGCCAGTGGCTACTCCGCCAAAGTAGGCCAATACCAAACCAATCACAATGGCAATAGCGGAGCCATGAATCCTGCCTTTTGTGAATTTATCGGATATGAAATAAGCAAACCACATTGTTAATCCGACTACAACAAATGCGGTAATCAATCCATTATTTGCAAATACATTTTTGATTAAATCAAGCATCCGTTTCCCCCCTCACGATGGCTTCATGAAAAGTTGATTCAGAATGTTTTTTTCCGCTGAGCAGGGGAACGCATGCCCAACTAATTACAACAACGCCGATCCCCGCAATAATGGCTAATGGACCGCCTGTTAAAGCGCCCAATACGTTTTGGCTGGCTGCCATCGCAATGACAACAGGAATATACATCTGATTCCAAAAACTTAAGCCTTCTAATGAAGGTTTAGAAATTTTCCCGGTTTTGATCAACTTATCGACAATAATGATTAAAAGCAGCATGGCAATTCCTACGCCACCAACATTTGAATCGACTCCCATCAATGCCCCAATGAATTCACCGACAATTGAACCAACCAAAAAACACCCAGCCAAAATGGCAACACCATAAATAACCAACATTTAACACCCCTTTTCGTGAATTAATAGAATATTCAGTCGACTGTATATTTGTAAGTATCATATTTCATGAAAAGAAATAAATCAATAATAAATTTGAACTAAACAGAAAAAAATTGAATTTTCGATTGAAAATGTGCATTTCCTGTATTATGATTTATGTACACAGTCGACTGTATATTTAAAAAATACAGAATATAGGATAGAGAAGTGATGAACATGGAATTTTTTATTAATTATCCATCAGATAACGCTTTATCAAGAATGGTTGCGGAAAAAATCATCGAGCAAATATTAAAAGGGGAATTAAAACCGGGGGATAAAATTGTTGAAAGCACTTATGCCGAATTGTTCAACATCAGCCGCTCTCCAGTTAGAGAAGCGATTTATTTGCTCACAACCGAAGGATTAATCGAAAGAATTCCAAGAAAAGGTGCTTTTGTCAAAGGTTATACACTATCCGAAATTCAAGATTTATTAGATATTCGAAATAATATCGAGCTATTATCAGCGAAAAAAATTCGAGATCCACATAAAAAACAAGATTTATTAAAAGAATTGAAGCTTATTTTGGATGAAATGGATGACTGTTGCAATCGACTGCAATACGTATATCTTAACTACGCATATCACTATACGCTCATCAAATTTAGCGAAAGTTCCGTATTAGAAGAAGTGTATAGCAAAATCAGCCTTCCTCTTATTCGAATTCAAAGCATTCATTTTTCATTAACGGAAGCGGTAGAAAACTCGAAAAATGAACATAGAAAAATGTATGGATTTTTAAAAGAAAATAGAGTGGAAGAGTTTATTTCACTGCTTCGCAAACATACGGAAGATGTTATTACCAATGTCAGCAAAATTTTATTCTAGAGAGGAGGCTTAAATTGAAAAGTGCTTTTCTCTTTCCCGGGCAAGGTTCTCAATACGAAGGAATGCTCTATGATTTGCCTGATGATCCGGCAGTAAAAGAAATTTTGGAAGAAAGTGAAGAAATATTAAATATTTCCATTGATTCATTGCATACGAAAGAAGCCCTCTCATCAACCAAGGCGGTACAACAATGTTTATTGATCGCTTCTGTCAGTGCATTGAAAGTGTTTGAAAAAAATGGGCTAATCCCCCATTTTGTTGCAGGCCATTCCGTAGGTGCATTTGGAGCAGCTGTAGCTTCCGGCGTTATTTCATTTGAAACGGCATTAAAGTTAGTCACCAAACGAGGAGAACTCATGGAAAAAGCCTATGATTTGGGGTACGGAATGGCTGTCGTATTAGGATTAGATGAATATAAACTATCCGAAATCGTTAACGAGTTATTCGATGAAAAAGAACCGGTATATGTCTCTAACCGAAATGCGCCAACTCAAATAACCTTGTCCGGTTCCATCAAGGGTTTAGAAAAAGTCATTGAATATGTGAGAGCCAATGGCGCTGCGTCAGCCCATCTGTTAAATGTATCGACGCCTTCCCACTGTCCGCTGTTTCAACAGGTCAGTGAAGAACTGATGAAGGAATTGGATCATTGCGACCTGAAAAATCCGAAAATTCCGATATCAAGCAACATCAATTCAAGATTATTAACGACGGCTGATGCGGTAAAAGAAGACTTGGCAAATAGTATTTGTTATCCGGTTCGATGGCATGATGCCGTCAACTTGCTATATGAGATGGGAGCAAAATGTTTGATCGAAATGCCGCCGGGGAATGTTTTATCGAAGTTGGCCCAACAAGCATTTCCTCTTGTTCAAACGCTGTCTGTCTCAATGAATGGAATAGATGATTGTTTATATGTCATGTCAAATCAATAAAGGGGTGTTCATAAATGGTGATTTCAAGTGTGGAAATGGAAAGGAAATCTTGGACTAAAAGAATCGAAGCGAAAAAGAAAACGATCGAAAGCGTCCAAGGTCTTGTTGACGGAGTGATTATTCCGACCGAGCGCATTGTAGAAGTTTTGGAGCGATTAATTAAACCTGGCGATCGAGTTGTACTGGAAGGGAATAACCAAAAACAAGCTTCATTTTTATCAAAATCTTTAGTGCAAGTAGATCCGAAAAAAGTTCACGATTTGCACATGATTATTTCAAGCATTTCAAGACCAGAACATTTAGATATATTTGAATACGGAATTGCTAGAAAAATAGATTTTTCCTATGCGGGTCCACAAAGCCTTCGCATCGCTCAAATGATAGAAGATGGAAAAATTGAATTAGGCGACTTGCATACGTATATCGAGCTTTATGGGCGATTGTTTGTAGACTTAATTCCGCAAGTGGCTCTTGTTGCAGCAGATAAGGCAGATCGATACGGAAATCTTTATACTGGCCCAAATACAGAAGAAACGCCAACATTGGTAGAAGCTACTGCGTTCCGTGACGGCATTGTCATTGTGCAAGTAAATGAAATTGTCGATGAGTTGCCTCGTGTTGATATTCCAAGTTCATGGGTGGATTTTGTTGTAGTGGCAGATGAACCTTATGAACTGGAACCGTTATTTACGAGAGACCCGAGACACATTACAGATATTCAAATTTTACAAGCAATGATGATTATTCGCGGCATTTACGAAAAGCATGGGGTTAAATCGTTAAACCATGGTATCGGCTTTAATACAGCCGCTGTGGAATTGCTGTTGCCAACGTACGGTGAATCATTAGGGTTAAAAGGGAAGATCTGTACGAACTGGGTTTTGAATCCCCACCCAACACTGATTCCAGCAATTGAGTCTGGATGGGTCGAGAGCGTCTATTGTTTCGGCGGCGAGTTAGGGATGGAAAAGTATATTGAAGCAAGAAGAGACATTTTCTTCACAGGAAAAGATGGCAGTCTTCGCTCAAACCGAACTTTAGCCCAACTAGCTGGCCAATATGCAGTGGATTTATTTATTGGCTCCACTTTGCAAATGGATGCTTTAGGAAATTCATCCACTGTAACGAGAGGGCGAGTGGCCGGCTATGGTGGAGCACCGAATATGGGGCATAACCCTGGTGGACGAAGACACGCAACAGATGCTTGGTATAATCTCAAAACTTCTGATGATCCGCTGGCAAGAGGCAAAAAGTTAGTCGTGCAAGTGGCTGAAACATTCCAAGAAGCAAACAAGCCAGTATTTGTCGAATCTCTTGATGCTATTCATGTGAAAGATCAGGCAAAGCTACGAGTGGCGCCAGTGATGATTTATGGAGAAGACGTAACACATATTGTGACGGAGGAAGGAATTGCTTACCTTTACAAATCAGATAGTATGGCTGAAAGACGAGAAATGATTGCGGCGATTGCAGGGGTAACACCGATTGGTATGGAGCATAATCCGAAATTAACTGAAAAATTGCGAGAGAAAGGGCTTATTGCAATGCCTGAAGACTTAGGAATTCGCCGTTCTGATGCCAAACGTTCATTGCTTGCCGCTAAAAATATTGATGAACTCGTGCAATGGTCAGGAGGATTGTACAACCCACCAGCTAGATTCCGCAGTTGGTAAGGAGAGGGGGAGACAAGTGATCGATGCATACCAATTATCATCCACATTAGCAGAATTAGCAGTTGCCTCACTCATTGAGGAAGTCTCGCTAACTCCTAAACCTGGGCTTGTGGACCGAAATGACCAAGGTTCACATGATGATTTAACGTATCACATGATGATTGAGTCAGCGCAAAGTTTACGAGAAACCTTTTATCAAATGGCCTTTGAGTCATATGGTGAAAAGCCTTCTCAATATTTGCGGGAAAGAATCGGTGAGATTGGTAGACAAGGCGAAATGAGGATGTTTCAAGTGACAAAGGGCGTCAACACCCATAAAGGAGCCATTTGGTCGCTTGGATTAATAACAGCCGCAGCAGCCATCCATTGCGGAGCGTGCGATGAAGAAACCCTTTGTTTTACTGCGGGAGAAATTGCGCGATACGAAGATCGATTTATTCCCTTTCAACGGACAAATGGCATGAAGGCGATTCAAAAATATGGAGTTTTGGGTGCGAAGGCAGAGGCACAACTGGCTTTTCCCCACATTCGCCATTACAGTTTGCCGGAATTTAAGTCATCGTTACAACGTTATAATTATGAAATTGCAAAGTTCAGAGCGTTACTAGCGCTAATGGCAAATTTAGATGATACGTGCCTATTGCACCGTGGCGGAATGGAAGGTTTAATATTTGCCAAACGGTACGCCAAGAAAGTTCTGAATAATGGGAATTTAGAAGAACTGGAAGATATGAATGAGCAATTTGTGAAGCGGCACTTATCGCCAGGAGGGAGCGCTGATTTACTGGCCGCCACCATTTATATCTATAAAATTTGTCAAACGCAATATGCACATCAAATGGCAGTTGTCACAACCAGCTAAAAAAGGGGAGAGGTAGAGTGGAGAAGTTCACATATTCGTTTCCAGCAACAAAGAAAATTGTAAATCGAGCCCATGTTGGCGTTGTCGGTTCAGGTGATTTGGAAGTGCTTGTGGAACCGACTGATGATAATCAAGCAGTATTTGAAATTCGTACGGGGATTACGGGCTTCCAAGATACGTGGAAAAAAGTCATCGAGCGTTTTGTCAGCCTAAATGATGTTTCAGCCCGCATTACGATTAACGATTTCGGGGCAACGCCGGGAATCGTTTCCCTTCGTTTGGCACAAGCAGTGGAGGTGAGTGGAAATGGTAAAGGTTATGACGAATAGTTTAGTAGAAAGTTTTGCGCGGGAAAGGGCATTCCAGCTGCTGGACCAAGGAAGCGCTTATGAAATATTAGGCCCTTTTGATCGGTTTGGGTCTCCGCATTTGGAAAAACAAAACATCGTCCCTCAATTTGATGATGGCATGATTATTGTAAAAGGAAAACTGAATGGCAATGATGCCGTTGTGATCTCCATTGAAGGAAAATTCCAGGGCGGCGGAATTGGGGAAGTGTCGGGAGCCAAGTTCGCAGGCACATTGGAAAAAGTCTTAAAAGAATGCAAGAAGGGCAATAGGATATACCCTATTATCATTTACGATACAGGTGGAGTGCGTTTGCAAGAAGCGAATTACGGCTTGCTCTCCATTGCGGAAATCAGTGCGGCCATCGTGGAATTGCGCAAGTATGTGCCTGTTGTCGGCATCATTCCAGGAAAAATCGGATCGTTTGGCGGCATGTCGTTAACAGCGGGACTATGCAGTGCATTGATTATGACGCGGGAAGGCCGATTGGGAATGAACGGACCGGAAGTCATCCAGCAAGAAGCGGGCATTCGGGAACTGGATTCCAAAAATAACCCATTGATATGGAAAATGATTGGTGGAGCAGCACGCAAAGAAGCTGGATTGATTGATATTTTGGTGGAAGATGATGTACAGAACTTTAAAGAAGCGATTTTGAGCGTTTGGAACGGAGAAATTGAACTCAAAAATAGAACAAAACAAATTGATTATTATTTATCGTTATATAAATCTTGTACATTGGAAGAAAGAATATTGCCAGAAGTTGCAAGGGAATTGTTAGCGGCAGGAACTGAAAGGCAAAATACAGAATTGCCGGTTCCAACAGAAGTTGTACAAAGCACAGGGAGAAAGTGGTTCGACTTATTAACGGATGGGAAGCCGTCCATAAGTGAAGTTCCGTCGGTATTAGTAGCAGATACAGCGATAAATGGCATCAAAGCACGCGTCATTGCGGTTGTACCAAATCCGGAAAGCATTTATTACCGTGCCCGGAAAGGGGAAGTTGGTTTATTGGAAGGATGGACCATCGCAAAATATGTGCAGCAGGCGATTGATGAGGACTGCGATGCAGCCGAAAAACGGCTAATTATTCCGATTGTCGATGTACCAAGCCAAGCCTTTGGTTATCATGAAGAATTGCTCGGCCTTTATTTGGCTTGTTCCGCGGCAATCGATGCTTATGCAACAGCGAGACTTGCAGGGCATCCAATTGTGACGGCGATTGTTGGAAATGCGATTTCCGGGGCGTTCTTGTCCCATGGCATGCAAGGGAACCGATTAATCGCTTTAAATGATGATGGCGTCAACGTCCATGTGATGTCGAAAAAGTCGGCGGCAATCATCACGATGCGTTCCATCGAAGAACTGGATGAAGCAGCGAAGGAAGTTCCGGCGATGGCTTATGATATCCAGTCCTTCAATCAACTGGGAGCTCTTTATCAATTGTTGGATGGCGTTAATGCGAAAAATCCAAACGAGGAAGACAAAAAGGTGGTAATGGATGCCATTATCGATGCATATCACGACATTCAAAAGCACAATGCCCGGGATTTATCTTGTCGGTTAACATCTGAAATTGCGCGAAACGGCGGCAGAGCGGCTTCGATTAAGGTAAGAGAGATGATTGAGGCGCAATGGAATTGAAGGTACATGATATTGTGAAATGGGAAAGCATTGATCATCTCGAAAAAACAACGCCGATTCCGGATTGGGTGTATGATGCACCGGCAGCCAAAAACTATGGGGTAGTCAGAAGAATGCCGATTATGAACGGTATGGTTCCCATCGGTTTGCGCGGCAGTACAAGGGAACAGCGCTTCGGAACGTTTATTTATCAAAGCCATATTGTAGAAGTGATGACGCCTGTGGATTTAGTGGATCGAATTGAAGGATATGCCAATGAAATCCACCTTCCCCCTTTAAAAAAGATAAAAGAGGCTTTTGAGCAATTCAACTTGCGATGGGGGCCGACTGGAAGCGTCGGATTCGAGCTCGCCACAGCTATTCCGGTGACGACGGAAAGAAGCGATCTTGACCTATGCATTTATATGGATGCAATCGATTGGGAATTGCTGGCGGAAGCAGGGAAGTTTTTGGAAACGTTAGGGCGAAGAATCGACGTACAGGTTGAATTGGCTTCGGTCGGTGCGTTTTTATTAAACGACTTTTTAAAGCATGAAAAATCAGGGTTTGTGCTAAGAACGCCATTTGGCCCCCAATTATGCACGACAGTGGAAAACCGAATTCGATTGCTTGTAAATCATTAAAAGAGATGCGAAGGCGTCTCTTTTTTTATTGCAACTCAATCACTTCACAAAACGGGATAATAGGGTCACAATAAGAGAAAAGGCATGTTGGTATAAGCGTAAATGCAAGAAAAAAATAGGAATGGAAATAATCGAACAGGAGACATGTGATGGAATACTATAAATTTTTAAGACAGTATGTTGGGACAAAACCGTTAATTTTACCGGGATCGGTAGTGATCATCTGCAACGAAAAAGGAGAAGTGCTGTTGCAAAAACGGCCAGAAGGTAGATGGGGGCTTCCAGGAGGATTAATGGAGCTGGGGGAAAGCTTTGAAGAAGTGGCGGAGCGGGAAGTCCAAGAAGAAATCGGTTTGGAAATCCGAAACTTAAAACTCCTTCACGTTTTCTCAGGGAAGGAATTTTACACCAAAACCCCAAACGGTGACGAATTTTACAGCGTCACAGCGGTATTTTATACGAACGAATTCGAAGGAACCCTGCAATGCCAACCCTCCGAAACCCTCGAAGTCCGCTTCTTTAAACGCAGCAACTTGCCGGAAAACATGGTGGGGAGTCATAGGGGGTTTGTTCAGTTACTAGAAAATTTTCGATAGGAAAAGATATATTTTTACATCTTTTAAAAAAGGAATAATACATCATGTAAAATTATGAGCCATCAAACTAAATGCAATTTTTATGTACTTTAGAGTTAATAGATATTATTAATTAACTGAATATTTCAGCTATAATTTAAATTAAGAGTAAAAATACATTGTTTGTTAGAAACAAGGATGTATATAAAACATCCTTGTTATACTTTAAACAATAATAATTTAAATTATCATTTAGTAAATAGGTGTGAATGGCGAATGAAATATTTTAATGAAGAAGAGCTACTTTTAAAAGCAAAACAAGCTAAGGGAAAAACATTTAAGGAAATTGATAAGTATAATCGTCTCAGTAAGAAGGGGGCAACTGGTGCATTAGGTAATATTATTGAAGAAAGTTTTTTTGGATATGAGGTAAACTCTAAAGCTGAAGCAGATTTTTCTAATTTGGGTATTGAATTGAAAGTAACCCCCTTTAAACAAAATAAAAATAAAACATTGTCAGCTAAAGAAAGATTAGTATTAAACATAATTAATTATATGGAAGAAGTCCAAAAAGATTTTTGGAGCTCAAGTTTTTGGGAAAAAAACAATAAATTATTGCTAATGTTTTACGAATGGAAGCCGAATATTGATCGTGGTGACTATCGTATTGTAGAAACTATTTTATTTACGTTTCCGGAAGAAGATTTAGAAATCATAAAAAAAGATTGGGAGTACATTGTAAATAAAATTCGTGCAGGAGAGGCGCATAAATTATCAGAAGGTGATACCCAATATTTAGGTGCTTGTACCAAAGGGGCTAATAAAAATTCATTAAGACAACAACCTTTCAGTGATATTCCAGCCATGCAAAGGGCTTATTCTTTGAAAACATCATATATGACAGCTCTTGTTAGACAAATTATTTTAAAAGAAAAACTGGTAAAATTCGCCAAATTTGATGAATTAAAAGAGAAAACAATTGAACAATTGCTTCATGAAAAGTTCTCACCTTATATTGGCATGTCTATGCAAGAAATGGCGGACAAACTAAATATAAAAATCAATCCAAAAAATAGGGCTGCAGTTCCGAACTTAATAAGTGCATTACTTGGTGTCAAAGGAACAAAACTTGATAAAATTTCAGAGTTTGCAAAAGCAAATATTCAATTTAAAACAGTTCGTTTACAACAAAATGGTCGTCCAAAGGAAAGTATGTCTTTTGTGAATATTGATTTCTATGAAATATTAGAGGAAAATTGGGAAAATAGTTTTATTCGAAATTACTTTTTAGAAACACAAATACTCTTTGTTGTATTTCAATACGATGAAAATAATGTTCTTCGATTTAAAGGTATTAAGCTTTGGCATATGCCAGTTGAAACGATTGAAAATGAAGTATTTGAATATTGGAAAGAAATAAGGAGAGTTTTAAAAGAAGGCGTTATTTTGAAACAAACAAAGAAAGGCGTAGAAAATAACTTTCCTAAGTCAAATTTCAACGGTGTACTTCATGTTCGTCCAAAAGGAAAAGATGCTAGTGACAAAGTAAAATTACCTGATGGACAGTGGATTACGAAGCAATGTTATTGGTTAAATGCTGATTATATCTATGAAATCGTAAAAGACATTGGAGAGTAATTGATATGGCGGGATATATATTTGCTCTACAAAGTAAAAATAAAAAGGAATCGGAAATAAAAAATGTACTTAATAAAGTAATTCAATCGGGTGTATATAGTACTAACTTAAACATCAATAAAGAAGAATGGAACACTCCTCAGGAAGGAACCATTGCGGATTTCTTGTCTATGAAGGAAGGAGACAATGTATATTTCTTCATAGACCGTAAAATTTATGGAGTAGGCAAATTAGTAAATATTAAAGGAAATTGTAAATTTTTAAACTTTCCTGGTGCAGATATACCAAAAACAGAAAACTATGAATTGTTAAAACCTATAATGATTTTGAATAAAAAAGAAAATTTAAAGAATCGATTTATCTGTACTTTTGTGCCGGCACCCTATTTTTTTAACGAAGGTATTGATATGGATGATGTGTTATCATCCAATCCATCTGCTTTTAAAATGTTGCGCGTTTTTGCAAATCTATCTTTTATTAAAATAGATGATGTTGAAAATAAGGCTTTATTAGATGTCATTCTTAAAAGAAATGAAAATGAATTACAAAAACCTCATAATATTATAACAGTTTCTACGAGTGTACACGAAAGAATCAAAGAGTTATATAAAGATGACTACAAGATTACGGCTAATAACGTTTTGAAATTAGCTTCAAATGGCGAAACAATAAAACATGAAATGGCGATTGAAGCAGGGATAATTGATTATATCATGAATAATCGAAATGGTATTTTTGGTAATTGGGATTACATTTCTCACCAGGTCGTAGCATCCCCTTTTAAACCCGTTTACTACATGGACAAGATGGACATATTCGGATATAGATATATTCCTGGTTTTAATACGATATCTAGATACCTAATGATTGAAATAAAAAAAGACACTGCAACAACAGAAGTAATACATCAAGCAATGAAATATGTAGATTGGATTAATCAAGAATACAGTTTTGGCGATTATAATATGATAGAGGCATTTATTGTTGCTAAAGATTTTCCTAAAGAAGTGATAAAATTAAAAGATAGTATTGGTAAAAGAAATTTTATTCAGGGTAGAAGACCACCAATAACCGCTGAATGGTCGAATTTAAAACTAATAAAGTATAAATTTAATCAAGATTTATCAATTTTAGAATTTGAAGAGGTAAAGTAAAAATTAAATGAAAAGTAGAAAATTGTTGATCTTTTCATAGATTTTTATTATAATAGACATAAAAAAAGGGAAAGGATGTTCGCCTTGTGAATAAGACTCTAAATGTAGTCGAGTTATTTGCTGGCGTGGGCGGTTTTAGGCTGGGATTGGAAAAAGCGAATGCAGATATTTTCAAAACAGTATGGGCTAACCAATGGGAACCGGCCAGAAAAACTCAAGATGCTTTTGAATGTTATTCAAGGAATTTCAAAAATATTGGTATAGATGAATATAGCAATATGGATATTGCGAAAGTTCCTAGTGAAAAATTTCAACAGTTAAATATCCACTTATTAGTTGGGGGCTTTCCATGCCAAGATTATTCTGTTGCAAGATCTCTTTCTGGAGAAAAAGGAATTGAAGGAAAAAAAGGAGTATTATTTTGGGAAATCAAAAGAGTGATTGAAAATTCCCATCCAAAATATATTTTACTTGAGAATGTAGATAGACTATTAAAATCCCCATCAAAACAACGTGGCCGTGATTTTGCTATTATGCTTGCTACTTTAAGGGATTTAAATTATATCGTGGAATGGCGAGTAATCAATGCAGCTGAATATGGCGGAGCACAAAAGAGAAGAAGAATTTTTATCTTTGCTTATAAAAACAATTCAGACTTTGCATACCGTCAAAAGCGTCTAAATCCGTATGAAATTATTTTTAAAGAAGGATTTTTCGCGAAGACTTTCCCGGTAAAAGAAGAAGCATACAAAAATAGAGTTGACTATGTAAAACTTAATAAAGATATCGTGGATATTTCAGATAAATTTTCGTTTGGTTTTTATCCGGCAGGTGTTATGATTGGGGATGAAGTGTTTACAGCACATCCGGAAGTTTTGGAAGAAAAGTTTACACCATTAAAAGATATTTTGCTAAATGAAGATGAAGTGGATGAAAAGTATTACCTAGACGAGGAAACAGAAAGAAAGTTTGAATATTTACGTGGACCAAAAAAAATTGAGCGTATCTCAGCTAATGGGCATAGATATATTTTCTCCGAAGGCGGCATGTCTCCGACAGATGATTTAAATGGTCCTGGGCGAACAATGCTAACAAGTGAAGGTACTGTAAATCGGAGCACTCATATTGTTGAAGTAAATGGAAGAAAAAGATTTTTAACACCGATAGAATGCGAACGGTTAAATTCTTTCCCTGATAATTGGACTGCTGGTATGTCTGAACGTATGCGATATTTTTGCATGGGAAATGCTCTGGTTGTGGATTTAATTACAAAAATGGGGCAAACAATTATTGAGATTGATTCGAAAGAACTAGTGACATCTGAACAAATAGAATTATTTGTTTAAAGGCTATGGTAAATCCATAGTCTTTTTTTTTGAGTATTTTTGTAAAATATATACATTATAATATTGAATTTAAAATTTAACCTTCGATAATTTATGGTAATATATGTTAATAATGTGCGACATATATAATAATCACAAGATTAAATATGATTAAGTATTAATAACATAATTATGGTAAAATATTACTTAAATAAAGCTTTTTTCAAATATCTTACTACTATTGACTTTAGAAATTAGAAAGGTGTTTATTGTTTATGTTTATTGAAACAAAACTGGAAGATTCACCTGGTTTAAATGATGAAAAAAAAGTATGGGAAGAAATAACTAATGTATTCCAAAAAGAAGATACTATTGCAATTCACCACTTTCCCATGTTTTTTCCTAATACAAATGGTCGACGAGAGATAGATATATTAATAGTAAATCGTAAATTAGGGGTATGTGTAATAGAAGTAAAAGGGCTAACAATTGATCAAATAGAAAAGATACAAGCACATACATGGTATTATAACGATTTTTATGAAGATCAAGGTAATCCTTATCAACAAGCGGAGAACCAATTGCTTATGCTTTGCAATGATATGGAAAGAAACCCTATTTTATATAGAAGATTAAGCAAAAAAGCCATTGTAGCATTACCTAACATTACAAAACAGGAATGGATTAATCGTGGTTTTGATAAAAAAATTAATGTTCCTATACCTATATTTAAAGACGATTTGTCTAATCCCAAAGCTCTTTTGAAAAAGTTGAGTTCGAATGGTATATACGAAACTAATCAAGAACTAACTGAGTTGGAATGGTCTCAAATAAAGGATTATTTCGAGATAATGGAAAGTAATAAAAGTCAAAACTTTTCTCATCTTTACATAATAAATAAATCCAATGAACTTGATAAATATATTAGTTCGATAAATGAAGCGCTTTACGAAGGTGTCAAAGTATATCTATTAAGTTATGATGAATTAGATTTAACATTAATTGATAATTGGTCCAGATATAAAGATAAATTTCAATTAGTTTATTGTTTAGCCGAGAAAAAAACGGACAATCTTCAAACCAATGTTTATAAAGATGGGGGAAATCTTACTGAATCAATGAAGGAAATAATTAAGCACGATTTTCCAAATTTCAATATAGGGCAGTATAACGCCATCCATGAACCGGTTGATGCAAATCAAATCATTACAGCAGGTGCAGGTACCGGAAAAACGCATGTAATGATTGATAGAATTTTATATTTATTATCTAAGGGCATTTGTTTGCAAGATATTATTATGATTACTTTCACGAATGCATCTACTGCTGAAATGAAAAAAAGATTAGAAGATAGATTAATTGAATTGTTTGACTTAACAAATAATACAAAATACTTATTTTATGCCGAACAAGTAAAAGACATGCAAATCAGCACTATACACTCGTTCGCACGTTCAATAATAAAAACTTTGGCACATGAGATTGGTTTTGGTCAGAATGTGAAGTTGCGCAGCTATACACATGAAAAACAAACGATAGTTCATGATCTAATGAATGAATTTTTTATGGAAAATAGTATCGAAGAATTTACGACTTCCGGCATTAAAGACTATGAGTTCGTCCAAACAGTATTAGAAATGTGGGAAGAAATGGAGAAGAAAGGTCTTTCTCGAAATGAAATTGAAACCCTAGATTGGGGAAATGTTGACGATAAATCTCGATTCCTTCAAAGATTATTGAAATTTATTTTTGAACTATGTGAAAAACGTATTGATGAAATTAAAAAGCGAGATAATGCTTTAACAATTGGTGATTTAATTAGAAAGCTAAAAGAATTTACAAATAATGAATCAAGAATGACACAATTAAATAAAGGGAAATTTATTTTTGTGGATGAATTCCAGGATAGTGATAATGTGCAAATAGAATTATTAGTGTGTCTTCAAAGATATCTGGATTATAAATTGTTTGTTGTGGGAGATATCAAACAAGCAATATACCGTTTCCGAGGTGCAGATTATAAGTCGTTTGAACAATTACGAAAACAGACAAGAAATGTTAAATACAGTGAAATAAGCTTACAACATAACTATAGAAGTACAGCATCTTTATTAAGCAAGATGCATCCCGTTTTCATTGAATGGGGACAAAGAGGCTGGCTATCCTATAACGAAAAAGATCGATTGATAGGAACTAAACAAAACAACATTAAAAATGATTGGAATATTATTGAACCTACAGAATTGGAGAGCAGTTTAAAAAAGGCTTTAAAAACTTTACCAGATAAGTGCAAGATGGCTCTAATAGTACGTACAAATAAACAAGCTAGAAAAATGAAAGAATTGTGTAAAAGTTTAAAAATACCGACTTCGGAAAACTTGGATGGTACGTTTTATACGAGTTTAGCTGTCAAGCATTTTAAAGCTCTATTGGATGGACTGCTTTATCCAAACGAACCAAAGTTTTTAATTAATGCATTAGAAACTCCTTATTTTGGATATTCGATTCCGTATCGTAAACTAATTCAATTTGGTGGAAATAAGACCAGAATCATAAGATTTATCAATGATCATATTGGTGATGATTTTACAAGATATGTAGACGATATTCGTAATCTATCAACAATGACCGTTATTCAGAAAATAATAAGAGAAAAAAATTTATTTGCTCGGATTAAAAAGTATTTTGAAGTATTAAACATGGAGGAACAAATGCCTGAGGAAGAGCTTGCACAAAATCTAAAAAGGTATGAGAAAAACCTACAACACTTAATGACTATTATTGAACAAAACTTTGCATCAGATAATTTATCCCTCTATTCATTAAATAAGTGGCTTTCATTACAAATAAGTACAAATCGTACTGAAAATGAGCCGATTATAGAAGAAGGTGTTGTTCAGGTTGAAATTACTACAGTTCATAGGTCAAAAGGTCTGGAGTATCATACTGTGTTTTTACCGGAAACAACAATGCCATTTGATGCAGTAGAACCTGATTTTTATCTTGAGGAGAACTCTTCGAATACCCCTAAAAATAGTGATGAAAAACGTAGATTTGGTTGGAAAATCAGCGAAATGAAAAATTCGAATTTCTATACATTAAAAAAAATCGAAGATAACGAATTAAAGAAAGAAGAAACGAGATTGCTTTATGTTGCTTTAACAAGAGCCGAAGAAAGATTATTTATATGCATGCCGGAAAATAAAAAAATATATCCAAATACTTGGGCTGGAATTTTATCAGTTGACGGTGTTTTAAAAGGAGCTGACACTGAATGACCGTACAAGTGCATACCTATTCAAATCCGAAATTGTGGGAAGAGCATCCATTGTTTAAAGATTTTCAAAACAGTATTCATTTGTGTGCAACTGCAAATATGAAAAAGGGGATTGAAGAGAGATATGGTGAAAAATTGAATTATATTCTCACTATACGAGAATTCATGGTGAAATACTTTAACCAATGGTATTCCCAGGAAACTCAGTTTCAACAGTATCTTAAGCTTTCGAAATTAATAAATGATATAGATATAAGAAATAATGAATTAAAAAATGCATTTAGATTAAATACTTTTCAAATTTTAGAGAGCATTCGTTCACTTGTGGAAACAAAAGTTGAACCAAATCATTTGCCTGAGAAACTCACAGATAAGGAAAAGCTATTCAAAGAATTATGGATAAAAATAGAAAAAATCGACAATTCTTATGATTCTCATAGAAAAGAATTGGAAAAAAATTTAAATTTAATACAATTAGAGAATGCTTTACGAAAGTTTGACTTTAATTTAAACTTTAAAAGTTTTGGAGAATTAACTTTTGTTTTGCATGGTTTTTACTTCATTACCCCAGAACAGCAGTGTTTTTTAGAGCACCTAAGAAACGGTGGTGTGAATATAATCTTTTTTAACTACTATGATAATAGATATCCTCAAACTTTTAATTTTACCAAAGCTTTTATAAATTCCCATTTTGGGTGGACAGATAAATGGAATATTTTTGAAAATACAACTCCTTTCACCTCGGAGTTGGGGGAAAAATTTTTAGATGCATTTGAAAATAAAAAAATTAAACCAGACTATCTTGAATCTAAAATAATTTGCTATCCCACATTTTTTGATTTTTTACAAAATATCATTTTGCCAAATATTAAAATTGAAAAAGAGGATGATAGGCGGGTAATTAGAAAAAAAGCGAATATAATTGCAACAAATGCTGATATTCTAAATGAAATGTTAGTTACATACTATCCGGAATTAAATCTCTCAAATCGTAATTTTTTAACTTATCCAGTTGGTAGATTCTTGATAAAACTGCACGAAATTTATAATAATGGTCGATTTATATTAAATGAAGAGATTTTAATGGCAATATTTTCATCTGGTTGGTTACATGATCAGTTTACAAATGAAAATGCCCAAAATTACACTTATGATTTACAGCAAATATTCCCATACTTTAATGGATGTGAGGAAATAAACGAATGGTTGGAAAGATTAGAAAATTTAATGAATCAAAAGGTAATTATCGAAACAGCTTTTGATACAGATTCTTCTAACCGCATTCTGAAAAGTATACAAAGTCCTTTTTGCAAACTTAGTTATTTTTCGATAACTTTGGAAAGATTAAAACAAATTAAAGAATTTCTTAATGGTATAAAATTGATTGTAGATGATTTGTTTAATCAAGCTACTGTCGCAAATTCCATAAATGAACATTTTAATAGATTGAATGAAATTATCAAAATACAAAAAAATAAAAGCATGACTGTACTTAATTCGACTGAATTGAGAATTGTTAATTCATTACAGGAAAAACTGCAAAATATCAATGACTCTTCAGAGTTTTTATATGATGACTTACAACCGGCATTATATTTTTATTTAAGCGGAAAATTTGATAAAAATCCAGATCGGATTATCACAAGTTTTATAGAAGTTGACGGCGAATCATTTAAATCCCAAAATCATGAAATATATTTAACGGGATTGGATGAACAAGGCTTACCTTTGGATACGTTTGACCTTCCTTGGCCACTTCAAAATGAAACATTCGAATTTTTGAGTAAAGAAAATAAAGTTTTAGAATTGTTTATATTGCGTAATAAATCAACTAAACAAATTTCAAGATATTTATTTTTTATATCACTTAATTTACAATCAAAAGAATTATCATGGATTGAAAACTTTTTAGATCGTAAAAATTTACAACGGGCACTTTATGTAAAGCTATTAAAGATGGTAATAGAACCATTCTCTTCTACAAAGAATCTGGAAGAACTGGGGGAATCTCCTTTTGATTTTTCACCAATAAAGATAGAGAAAGAAAAAGAAGAGGAAGGGTGGAAATCATTATCATTTGAAGATTTTTTTGCTGAATATAAACTTTGTCCAAAAAGGTTTTATTATGGGTATATTTTAGAGGAGTATCCCGTTTTTGAAAGAGATTTTATGCATCAATTCATATTTTCTGAGATTGTAAAGTTTACAGGGCAAAGTACTAAAGCGGATTTTGAGAATTTATTGAATGAAATTAGTCCTATATTCCCACAATGGTTAGATTATAAAAAATATTTAATGGCAAAAGAATCTTATATGTATATTCCAAAACATTCAGGGAAAACAACTAAAGTGGATGACAAGCACTCATATACTGAAACAAGAAGATACTTTCAATTCCCCGGGTTAACTAAAAAGAAGAGAGAATTGTTATTTAAAGAAACTTTAAATTCTATTAATGAAATACAAGAAGAATTACTTGTAAAAGAAAATTCTAAATTAGAAGCTTCCCCAGGATACGATTGTAGATTTTGTCCACATATTGAATATTGCAGTGATGCAATATTTCCAATTGATTTGAAAAAGGAGAAGCTGAATTATGAATATTGAATTTTGGAGAATAGTAGCATCCAGCTGGAGGCATATCGAAGAAAACTCTAAAGATTCCTTTATTCCACTAGATATATTATTCAAAACAGTGGAAAAAGATGTTCAAAAAAGTAATGAGTTAATTAAGAAATTTAATGAACAATCAGTTGAGGAATTAATCAATGATGATGACTTTTGGGGAGGGTTATAATTGAAAAAGGAAGTTGTTTTATCTCCGCAGCAACAAGAGATAATTGATTATGCAGGCTCCCAACTTTTAATAAGGGGTATTGCTGGCAGTGGAAAGACATTAATTTTACTGAGAAAAGCCCGTGATGTTGCCGAAAAAAATCCGAATGAAACTGTAGCTATCTTTTCCTTTGGTAATGCACTTATGAAATCTGCCCAAAAGCAATTAGAAGAGTATAAGTTACCCAATTTAAAGGTTATGACTTTTCACTCTTGGGCAATGCAAAACTATTTTAAAACATTTCGAAAAAAGTTTTATTTAGAATATAATTCAAACAAATTTTTATCTGAGGCCCTAAAAGAGTTATCCAGCAAGTATCCTAATCATAGATTTTTTACTAATAAAGATTTATTTTCTTTTATAAGTGAAGAAATCAGCTGGATAAAAGGTGCATATCTAACAAGTATGGAACAATACGAAAAAGCTCCTCGCAAAGGAAGAGGAGGGAAAATTAGATTATCAAAGAATGATCGGAAAATCTTGTTTGAAATCTACGAAAAGTATGAAGAAATAAAAGATTACAGACATGACTATGACGATTTTGCATTAGATTATTATAAAAATCTTAATAAAATTAAAGACGATTCAAAGTTTGACCATATATTTATAGATGAAGCACAAGATTTAACAAAAGTAAGTCTTACGGTATTGACCAATATTGCTCGAAAGTCATGTATTGTCGGAGCGGATTTGGGGCAAAAAATTTACGCAACATCTTTCACGTGGGAACAAGTTGGTTTAAATATTAAAGGTGGTCGTACTAAAGTATTAACCAATTCCTATCGTTCAACAAAACAAATTATTAATTTAGCATACAGTTTGCAAAAAAATGATGCCATATCTGAAGATAAAGAATTTACTAAACCAGATTTACCAAACGAGGAAGGGCCGATTCCTAAGATTTATGTAACATCTGATGAAAAAACTCAAGATATAGCAATTGTTAATTTAGCCAAAAAGTTGGTTGAATCTAACCCGGATACAACAATAGGAATTTTATGTCGGAATTGGGACATTGTTTATAGGTTGAGAAGAGTATTTATAAATGAGAAATTAGACTATAAATTAATAAAAAATGAAAATAATAAAAGTAACTCCCACGAGATAGGAAGTCACCATGAACCGGGGATTAAATTTACGACATTCCATACAGCAAAAGGGTTAGAGTTTCATTATGTTGTTATTCCTGAAGTAGTAAATCCTCCACTGGAAACGAAATTAGGGGATGAATTTGATTGGGATATAGAACGAAGACTTTTATATGTTGCTATGACACGGGCAATGGTTCATTTGCAAATTTTTACATACGGTAATAAACATAAATTAATAGACGAGTTGGATAATAATTATTATGAGGAAATTCCACTTTTAGAACAATAATAATTAACAAATTTTTCTGTTTTATTTAATTACTCAACTTTCGCACACAGTAATATTTAAGCATTGCTTGATATAATTAGGTATAGTAACCAACCATTTATTCATTTGATTTTTAAAGATGTCCATGT
>Ga0207869_1000311_pt1 | contig 43543 bp, 46 predicted proteins | sample HigsolmetaAR205D_FD_184837 | JGI IMG/M metagenome (GOLD analysis project Ga0207869, IMG submission 184837) | Ionic liquid and high solid enriched microbial communities from the Joint BioEnergy Institute, USA - AR20-5-D (SPAdes) (version 2) ...
CATGGGACCCCGCCGGTCCGGTGCCCCGGGCGATCGCCGCCGTGGCAGACGCCGCCCCGGAGCTGGTGAGGTGGGCGGACGTGTGCCTGTGCGAATACACCAGCCACGGCCACTGCGGTCCCGTGCGGGGTGGCGTGGTCGACAACGATGCCTCCCTGCCGCTTCTCGCCCGGGCCGCCGTCACCTATGCCGAGGCAGGAGCAGAGGTCGTCGCCCCGTCCGACATGATGGACGGCCGGGTCGCCGCCATCCGGGCAGAACTGGACCGCGCCGGCTTCCACGACGCCGTCATCTGCTCGTACGCGGTCAAGTACGCCTCCGCCTACTACGGGCCGTTCCGGGACGCCGCCGGGTCCGCTCCCGCGTTCGGCGACCGCCGCACCCACCAGATGGACCCGCCCAACGTCAGAGAGGCGCTCCGAGAGGCCCTGCTCGACGTCGAAGAAGGCGCCGACATGGTGATGGTCAAACCGGCCGGGCCGTATCTCGACGTGGTGAGGGCGGTGGCGGAGGTCTCCCCGGTGCCGGTCGCCGCCTACCAGGTGTCCGGAGAGCTGGCGCTGATCGAGGCCGCCGGGGAGAGGGGCTGGGTCGACCGCGACCGGGTGGTGATGGAATCCCTCGTCGGCATCGCCCGCGCCGGAGCTGACGTGGTCCTCACCTACTTCGCCCTCGACGCCGCCCGCCTGCTGGAGGGTTCTCGATGACTCCGGCCACTTCCCGCACCCGCTCGACGGAGTGGTTCGCCCGAGCGACCGAGGTCATGCCGGGCGGCGTCAACTCGCCGGTCCGCGCCTTCGGGGCCGTCGGCGGCTCGCCGCCGTTCGTCGAATCCGCCCGGGGCGCCCATCTGCGCACGGTCGACGGCGACGAGTACATCGACTTCGTCGCCTCCTGGGGAGCGCTGATCCTCGGCCACGCCCACCCCCTCGTCGTGGCCGCCCTCGAGGAGGTGATCGCCGCGGGAACCTCGTTCGGGCTCCCCACGGTCGCCGAAGTGGAGCTGGCCGAGCTCGTCTGCTCGCTGGTGCCGTCGGTCGAGGTGGTGCGGATGGTCAACTCCGGCACCGAGGCGACGGCATCGGTGCTGCGCATCGCCCGCGCCGCGACCGGCCGCTCCAAGGTCGTCAAGTTCGAGGGCTGCTACCACGGCCACAGCGACTCGTTCCTCGTCAAAGCGGGATCCGGCCTGGCCACCTTCGGGGAGCCCTCCAGCCCCGGCGTCCCCCCTGCCACCGCCTCCGACACCCGGGTCGCCCGCTACAACGACCTCGACTCGGTGGCCGATTGCCTCGCCGATCGCGAAGTGGCCGCGGTCGTCGTCGAGCCGGTCGCCGGCAACATGGGGTGCGTCCCACCCGACCCCGATTTCCTCCCCGGCCTGCGGCGCCTCTGCGACGAGCACGGCACCCTCCTCGTCTTCGACGAGGTCATGACCGGGTTCCGGGTCGCCCTGGGCGGCGCCCAGGCCCGCTACGGGGTCGTCCCCGACCTCACCGCCCTCGGCAAGGTCGTCGCCGGGGGAGCGCCCGGAGCCGCCTACGGGGGGAGAGCCGACCTCATGCGCCAGGTCGCCCCCGACGGCCCCGTGTACCAGGCGGGGACCCTGGCCGGAAACCCGCTCGTCACCGCCGCCGGTCTCGCCACCCTCCGCTACCTGGCCGACCACCCCGACCTCTACGACAGGTTCGACGTCGCCGGCGGCCGGGTGGCCGACCACCTCGGCGCCGTCCTCTCGAGGATCGGCCGGCCCGGCGTCGTTACCCATGTCGGGGGAATGTTCGGCATCTTCCTGGGCGTCGAAGACGTCCGCAGCTGGGACGACGTCTCGGCCGTCGACCGGGAGTGGTTCGGCCGATTCTTCCGCGCCGCGCTGGAGCGGGGGGTGCTCTTGCCCCCGTCGGCGTTCGAGGCCTGGTTCCTGATGGAGGCCCATCTGGACGGGACCCTCGACCGGGCACTCGACGTCCTGGAGGAGGCGCTGGAGGTGAGCGCCCGATGAGGCTGCTCGCCGCACTGCGCGGAGAACGGCTCGACCGTCCCCCGATCTGGTTCATGCGCCAGGCCGGCCGCTATCTCCCCGAGTACCGGGAGCTGCGGGAGCGGTGCTCGTTCGTGGAGGCGATGCGCCGCCCCGACGTCGCCGTCGAGATCACCCTCCAGCCGCTGCGACGGTTCCCGCTGGACGCCGCGATCGTCTTCGCCGACATCATGACGCCCCTGGAGGCGCTGGGCGTCGAGGTCGACTTCGACCCCGGCCCTCGGCTCCAGCCGCTGAGCCTCGACCAGGTCGCCCACCTGCCGGCCTTCCGGCCGGAGGCAGTCGGTCATGTGGCGGCGACGGTCGCCGGGGTTCGCGCCGAAGTCGGGGCGGACGTGGCCGTGATCGGCTTCGCCGGAGGGCCGGCGACGGTGCTGGCCTACCTCCTCGAAGGATCCGGATCCCGCCACTTCTCAGAGTTCCGGCGCGCCCTCCACACGCCCGGCGTGGACGCCGCGCTCGGCCGGCTGGCCGAAGCGACCCGCCGGTATCTGCGGATGCAGGTGGAGGCGGGCGCCGATGTCGTCCAGCTGTTCGACAGCTGGGCAGGCGCCCTGTCGGTGGACGTGTACCGCCGCCACGTGGTACCCGCCGCCCGCGCCGCCCTGGCCGACCTCGACGTGCCCACCATCTACTTCGCTCCGGCCGCCTCCCACTTGTTGGAGGTGATGCCCGAGATCGGCGCCACCGCCTACGGAGTCGACTGGCGCCTGCCCATCGACGAAGCCTGGAGGCGTCTGGGCCGCAGCCACCCGGTCCAGGGCAACCTCGACCCGGCCGTCCTCCTCACCGACCCGCCCACCGTCGCCGCTGCCACCACTCACGTGCTGGAACGGGCGAGCGGAGTCGACGGTCACGTGTTCAACCTCGGCCACGGGATCCTGCCGACCACCCCCGTCGACAACGTCGCCGCCATGGTCGAGACGGTGGTGGGTTGGGACCGTTCCTCGACCGCCGCCACGAAAGGAGCATCCGCTTGAGCGCCCCCGAGACTCTCGAGGGCTGGTTCGCCCTCCACGACTTCCGACGTCTCGACCAGGCCGCCTGGAGAGCGGCCCCGCCAGAGACCAAGGAGAAGGCGCTGGCCGAAGCCCGCGACCTGCTCGACGCCTATGCCCGCGTCGACGACGCCCCGGAAGGACGCAGCGTCACCTACGCAGTGGTCGGCCACAAGGCCGACCTGCTGTTGTTCCACCTCCGGCCCGAGGTCGGCCAGCTCGCCCGCCTCGAGCAGGAGTTCGACCGCACCCTCCTCGGGTCGATGACCACCCGTCCCTACTCGTACCTGTCGGTGATCGAGATCAGCCGCCACAACGCACCCGAGGGAGCGGCAGAGAACATCGAATCGAGCCCCTACATCCAGGCTCGCCTCCGCCCCGAGATCCCCGAACACAGCCGTTACGTCTGCTTCTACCCGATGAGCAAGAAGCGGCACCTCACCGACAACTGGTACACGCTGCCGTCGGAGGAGAGGGCCCGCTTCATGCGGGAGCACGGCCGGACCGGTCGCAAGTACGCCGGCAAGGTGACCCAGATAGTCACCGGCTCCATGGGCCTCGACGACTGGGAATGGGGGGTGACCCTCTTCGCCGACGACCCCCTCCAGTTCAAGAAGCTCGTCTACGAGATGCGCTTCGACGAGGTCAGCTCCCGCTTCGGGGAGTTCGGCCCGTTCTACGTAGGAGAGAAAGTCGACGATCTCAGGAGGTTGTTCGGTGAGTGAAAGAGCCGTCTTCTTGGTCGGGTTCGGCGGCCCCGAATCCCTGGACGAGGTGCCGCCGTTCGTCGAGTCGGTGCTCGGGCGCGTGCCGCCCGAGCACGTCACGGAGCATGCGGTCGAGCGCTACCGCCTGATCGGCGGGGGCTCGCCGCTTCCGGCCACCACCCGCCGCCAGGCGCAGCTGGTCGCCGAGGAGCTGGGGCGCCGCGGTGTCGACGCCGGCGTGTACGTGGGGATGCTCCACGCCGACCCGACCATCCGATCGGCTGCCGACCGGATGGTCGCCGACGGCGTGGAGGACGTCACAGTCGTGAGCCTCGCTCCCTACCGGTGTGAAGTGTCCACCGACGCCTACGAGGCCGCTGCCCGGCGAGCGCTAGAGGGCAGGGTCGAGACGCTGCGTTTCGCGCCCGACTGGAACCTCGCACCCCGCTACGTGGAAGGCCTGGCCGAGATGCTCTCCGAAGCGCTCCGTCAGGCGCCCGAAGGAACCCCGGTCGTGTTCGCTGCCCACAGCCTGCCCCAGCGCATGATCGACCAGGGCGACCCCTACGTCGACCAACTGACCGCCACCGCCCGCGAGGTGGCTTCCCGCCTCGGCCTCGCCGACTGGCACATCGCCTACCAGAGCGTGTCGGCAGCCGCTCGCGAGCCGTGGCTCGGGCCGGCGGTGGAGGACGTGATGGACGAGCTGAAGGCACGGGGCGCACCGGCGGTGATGGTCGACCCGATCGGGTTCATCGCCGACCACGTCGAGACTCTGTACGACAACGACGTCGAGCACCGCCAGCACGCCGACGAGATCGGGATCGAATTCCACCGCTGCCGCTGCCTCAACGACCATCCCGCCCTGATCGACGCCCTGTGCGACGTCGTGACCGAAGCCATGGCAGGTGTCTGAGATCGGCCCCGTCGTAGTGGTGGGAGGCGGGGTCACCGGGCTCGTCGCCGCCCACCACCTCCTCCAGGCCGGGGTCGACGTGGCGATCGTCGAGGCCTCGCAACGCCTCGGGGGCAAGGTGCGGACCGAACACGTCGACGGATTCGTCGTCGAAGCCGGGCCCGACAGCTTCGTCGCACAGAAGAGAACGGTCCTCGAGCTCGCCGCCCACCTCGGCCTCGACGGCGACGTCCGGCCGACCCGTCCCGGCGTCGGCGGCTCGCGGGTGTGGTGGGACGGCCGCCTCCACGACCTGCCCGAAGGGCTGCTGCTGATGGCGCCGTCGCGCCTCACGCCTCTGTTCCGCTCGTCGCTCCTGTCGTGGAAAGGCAAGCTGCGGGTGCTCGGCGACCTCTTCCTCCCGAGGGGAGGCAGCGACGACGAGAGCCTGGAGTCGTTCGTTCTGCGCCGCCTCGGCCCGGAGATGCTCGAGCGTGTCGCCCAGCCCCTCGTGGCCGGCATCCACGCGGCGGAGCCTTCGACCATGAGCCTGAGAGCCAGCTTCCCCCGGTTCCTGGACATGGAGAGGGAACACCGCAGCCTGTTCCTCGCCGCCCGGGCGGCCAGGAAGAAGGCGACGGGGGCGAGCGGGAGCCATTTCGTCACCTTCGCCCGGGGCATGGGCCAGCTCACCGACGCTCTCGTCGAGGCAATCGGGCCGGCTTACGTGCGGACAGGGGTGGCGGTGACGGACCTGGAAGCCCGAGGAGGCGGCTACCGGCTCGGCTTGGGCGCCGGGTCGACCCTCGAAGCCGCGGCGGTGGTCCTGGCTGCGCCGGCCCGCACCACTGCCCGGTTGCTCGCTCCGGTCGTTCCCGAAGCAGCGGCCGCCATCGGCGGCATAGCCCAGGTGTCGACCTCCACCGTCACCCTCGTCTACCGGGCGGCCGACGTCCCCGAGCTGTCGGGAACCGGCTTTCTGGTCCCGGCGGCACAAGGCCGCAAGGTGACAGGGGTGACGTTCCTATCGAACAAGTGGCCGGGACGCGTCCCCGACGACCGCTTCGTGATGCTGCGCGCCTTCGTCGGAGGCCGGCACGGCCAGCAGGCAGCCACGTGCCCGCGCGATCAGCTGGTGGAGATCGTCCGCGCCGAGTTGGCCGAGATGCTCGACTTGCGGGCCGACCCGGTGCTGACACGGGTGTTCCAGTGGGTGGACGGCCTGCACCGCTACACGTTGGGTCACCTGGACCGGGTCAGGGTCGCCGAGGCGGCGTTGGATCAGCACCCCGGCCTCGTCGTCGCCGGCGCCGCCTTCCACGGCATCGGGCTCAACGAATGCGTCGACTCCGGCCGCCGGGCGGCGATGCGGCTGCTGGCGGGACAGCTCGCCGGCCAGCCGGGCGGCCGGCGGTAGCCGTCCTCTGCCGCACGCCAGGCCGGTGCAGGGAAACCGCCTGATTCGAAGCCGGTGGGGCGGTTACGCTCGGCGCGGTGATCGAGGTGAGTCGATGACCGAACGCGGGCGCGACCCCGCCGAACGGGGCATCCTCCGGCTCTTCTACCGGGATTGGCGGCCGACGCGGCTCGGTCGGATCGCCAATCGGCTGACGGAGTGGTGGGCGTCCAAGGGACTTCCGCCGCGGTTCCAGCAGACGCTCGAGGTCCGGGGCCGGAAGTCCGGACAGATCCGCTCCACACCCGTGGTGGTGACGACCGTCGAGGGTGAGCGGTACCTGGTGGCCATGCTCGGCCCCGACTCGGAATGGGTCAAGAACGTGAGAGCCGCCGGCGGCGAAGCCGCCCTCCGGCACGGCGGCCGCCAGCCGGTCCGCCTGGAGGAGGTCCCGCCCGAACAACGCGCCCCGGTCCTCGCCGAGTACGTGCGGATCGCGACCAGCGGTCGGCGTCATATCCCGGTGGCGCCGGGAGCGTCCCTCGCCGAGTTCGATGCCGTCGCCCACCTCTACCCGGTGTTCCGGATAGCGAGTCGCTGAGCCCGCGTCCACGTCGGCCGACGGGCCTTCAGGACTCCATCCGTCCCGTCGCCCAGGCCCACGCCGCCAGCTCCACCCGATTGCGGGCCCCGACCTTGGTCATCAGGTGGGAGATGTGGGTCTTCACCGTCGGAAGGGAGATGAACAGCTCGTCGGCTATCTCGGTGTTCGTCAGCCCTCTCGCCACCGCCTCGAGGACTTCCTCCTCCCGTTCGGTGAGAGGCTCGAGCGGCTGGGGGACCTCCCGGGGCTGGGTCTTCGAGAAGTGACGCAGCAGGCGCACGGTGATCGACGGAGACACCAGGGCGTCGCCGCGGGCGGCGGCGTGCACCGCCTCGACGAGCAGTTGCGGGCCGGCGTCTTTGAGCAGGAACCCGGAGGCGCCGTTGCGGAGAGCGGTGTAGACGTACTCGTCGAGATCGAACGTGGTGACCACCACCACCGGGATCGGGTCCTCCACGCCGGGACCGGCGAGGCGCTTCGTCGCCTCCAGCCCGTCCATCTCGGGCATGCGGATGTCGAGGAGGGCGACGTCGGGGCGCAGCCGGCGCGCTTCGGCGACCGCGGTCCGGCCGTCGGCAGCCTCGCCCACCACCTCGATCCCGTTCGACTCGAGGATCAGCTTGAACCCGGAACGGACCAGCTCCTGGTCGTCGGCTATCAGCACCCGCAGGGGCCGGCCGGACGTCATCTCTCTATCGGAATCCATGCGGTCACCGACCATCCTCGGCCAGGGCGCGGCCCGGCCCAAAACTGGCCACCCAGCGCCGAAACCCGCTCTGCCATGCCGGTGAGCCCGAACCCGCGCTCGCCGACACGCTCGTGGTGGCGTCCGTCGTCGACCACGCTCACCTGGATGCCGTCGTCCTGGCGTCGCACCTTCACCTCGACTCGGGACACGTCGATACCGTGGCGGCCGATGTTGGTGAGACTCTCCTGGACGATCCGGTAGATCGACGGCTCCATCGAAGCCGGCACCGCCGAGTGGTCGATCTCGATGTCGAGTTCGTAGCCGTCCCGTTTCGACGCTTCCCGGGCGAGAGTCTCCACGTCGGCGAGGCCCGCGGTGGGCGCCAACGGCTCGTCGCCGCCGGACTCGCGGAGCGCCCCGACCAGGCGGCGCATGGCGTTCATGGTGGCGATGCCGCTCTCTTCGATCTTGGCCAGCGCCTGCTGCACCGCTTCGGGGTCCTTGTTCCCGATCGCCCGGGCCGCCTGGGCTTGGACCACGATCCCCGTGACGTGGTGCGCGACCGAGTCGTGGAGCTCCCGGGCGATGGCGAGGCGCTCGGCACGGCGGGTGGCGTCCTCAGTCATCTCCCGATTCCGCTGCGCCCACCGCCGCGACAGCCCGGCGACGACGGCGAGGGTGAGCGTGAGCCAGAACACCGCCAGCAGCGGGACCGGGGCGGGGGTGCGCACCGCGACGGCGACGGTGCCCATCACGGCCACCAGCAGCCCGAAGGCCGCTCGCCGGGGTTGTTCGGTGCGGACGACCTCGCTCGAGAGGATCGACATTGCGGCGACCTCGGAGAAGCCGAGGGGGCTGAGATTCACACCCAGGATCCCCAGCGTGCCGTAGTAGCCGATGGTCACCAAGAAGGCCAGCCCACTGGCGACGACCACACCGGTCAGGGGGTTGCGGAAGGTCCCGAACACGAGCCAGACCATCACGAAGGCGATCGCCGCCGAGAGCCAGGGGGTGTGCCTGCCCACCGAGGTGATCAGGTCGATCGCGACGAAGGAGGCCATCCCCACGACCATCCCGGCGTAGACGATGGCGTCGAGGGCGCGGCTCCAATCGAGCGATCGCAGGGGTCCTGGCTCGCGCTCGGACCCGGCAGGTGAAGGGGAGTCCACGACCGCGAGCCTATCGGGCGCCTGTCGGAGGGGAATCGTCCATAAGGATGATGCCGGATTCGTCTCTGCGGCCGATGCGGGCAGGCGGTCGTTTTCGCACAGTGGCCGGCATGAACACGTTTCTCGAATTCTTGGTCGGGACGGGCCTCGTGGTGGCTGCGTCCCTCGTCGTCCTGATGCTCGTGGGAGGTGCCTTGACGGCGGTCCTCGAGTGGATCCGTCCGCAGGGCCCCTTGACCGGAAGGAGCGCACGATGACGTTGGAGAGGCCAGTCTTGGTGGGCCGTGGCCTGACGAAGCGCTACGGCGACGTCACGGCGATCGACGGAGTGGACATCGACGTATGGAGGGGGAGCTCGATCGCCCTCACCGGGCCGAGTGGAGCGGGGAAGACGACGCTTCTGCATGTTCTGGCCGGGATCATCCGTCCCGACGAGGGCAGCGTGACCCTGGAAGGGGTGCGGATCGACTCGGCACCCGACCGTGAGCGGTCACGTCTGCGCCGTCGCCACTTCGGCTTCGTGTTCCAGGAGGGCTATCTGGTCCCGGAGCTGACGGCGGTGGAGAACGTGGCCCTTCCGCTGATGCTCCTCGGTCATCCCAAAGCCAAAGCGATGCGCGAGGCGTACCGCTGGTTCGAACCGTTCGGCCTCGAGGGGCTGGAGCACCGCCGCCCCGGTGAGCTGTCCGGTGGCCAGGCACAGCGCGTCGCCATCGCCCGGGCGATCATCACCGGGCCCTCCGTGGTGTTCGCCGACGAGCCCACCGCCGCTCTGGACTCGGAGACCACCCATCGGACGATGTCGCTCCTCGAGTCGGCGGTGCGCCACGCCAACGCCGGCCTCGTGGTCGTCACCCACGATCCGGAGGTGGCGGCCCGCTGTGACGTGCAGATCTCGATCCTCGACGGACGGCTTAGGAAGGCGGCATGAGGAACATCTTCTCGCTCGCCGGATCCCTGCTCCGCGGGGGCGGGCGCCGCACGGTGCTCGACCTCAGCCTCACCGTCGTCGGGGTCGCCGTCCCCGTGGCGGTGATCCTGTTGGTCGTCGGCACGGTCGGCGGCTTCCAGGAGAGGGAGAACGCCATGGCCTGGCGCGAGCCGACCCTCGCCGAATCCGACGCCACCGCGCTCCAGCGGCGGAGCTATGAGCCCTGGCAGGGCCGACGGGTGGACGTGGTGGAGCTCAGAGCCCTCGACGGGAACCCCCCGATCCCGCCGGGGATGGACCGGTTCCCCCAGGAAGGAGAGGTGTGGGTCTCGCCGGCTCTCCGGGAGATCCTCGACGACGGCTCCTGGCTCACCTTCGAGCGCCGGGTCGGGGGAGAGATCGTCGGCGTTCTCGGTGAGGAGGCGCTCGCCTATCCCGACGAGCTGGTCGCCGTGGTCGGGAACGCCTCGCTCGAGCCGACGCCCGAAGAGGATCGGCTGCCCTACGACCACCGCCACGGTGGCGGATTCCAGCCTTCCGACGTCCTGCCGATCAACGAGTTCGCCGCCACCGGCTCCGACCCCAGCCTCCCGCTGCTGTACAGGATCTCGGCGTGGATAGCAGGTGCCCTGCTCGTGGCGCCGTCGCTGTCGCTGCTGGGAGCGGGGGCGCGCCTGACCGCCGCCCGCCGGGGTCGAAGGCTGGCGGCGCTCCGTCTGGCCGGAGCCACGTCGGGGCAGGTGACGGCCCTCGCCGCCCTCGAGACCGCGGTCGGCGCCGGGATCGGCATCGCCCTCGGCGTGGTGGTGGCGGTCGCCGGCATGGCCGTCGTGTCGTCGAGCATCCCCCTCGGTGGGGGGCGCTTCGCCTTCGCCGACCTGGTGCCCAGCCCGCTGGCGGTGGCGGTGATCCTCGTGGGCTCTCTGCTGGTGGCGGTGGCGGCGGCGCTCGCCGGCCTGCGCGAGGTGCGCGCCACGCCTCTGGGTGTCGTCCGTCAAGGCCGCCACAAGAGCCCCGGATGGCGACGGTTCTTCGCGATGGTCGTCGCCTGGGCTGGGTTCATCGCCACGATCCCCTTCACCCAGAGCTCGGGGTTGTACGTGGCGATGGTGGCGGGCCTCGGCGTCGTGATCCTCAGCATCTCCACCGTCGGCCCGGTATTCGCCTGGTTCATGGGCTGGGTCACCACCCGTCTTTCCCGCGGTCCGCGTGGCCTCGTCGCCGGGCGGCGGCTGATGGCCGACCCGATCGGCAGCTTCCGGCCCACGACGGGGCTCGTTCTCATCTCGTTCGTGGCCGGGTTCCTGCTGTTGAGCAGCGCCACTCTGCCCGAAGTCTCCACCGACGACTCGGCGTTGGTGTTGACCACTCAGCGGCCGGGTGAGCAAGTCGACGAGGAGGCGTTGCGCCAACGGCTGGCCGGGATGTATCCCGACGCATCGTTCGGGCCGTCCACCTACGGCTGGCCGACCATCGAGCTTCCCGGCGGCGTCGACGTGGAGGCGGAACGCACCCGCATCGCCGAAGCCACCGGCACCCTTCCCCTGACGGAGGCGGAGCTCGACTACGAGAACCGTCTCTTCATCGAGGACGTGAGGCGGGCGATGTGGGTGGTCGTGGCGATCGCGCTGATCCAGGCGGCGTTCGCAACGTCGGTCGGCTCGGCGGCATCGGTGTTGGAGCAGGCCAACACGTTGGCGGCGCTCTCGCTGGCCGGCACCCCGACGTCGCACCTCCAGGGCGCCCGGGCGTTGCAGAGCGCCATTCCCCTCACGGTGTCGTCCGCCGTGTTCGTGACGCTGGGGTCGGCCGCCGGGGCGCTCACCATCATCGGCGTCAACCCCAACATCGCCATCGTCGTCCCCTCCCTGGTCCAGGCGGCGCTGGTCGTCGTGGCGGCGGCCGCTGCCGCGGTCGCCGGCGCCTGGCTCAGCCGGCCGGTGCTCCGGTCGGTTCTCTCCCAGCCGCTGGCGGAGCGGTGAAGGAGGGGGTGGCCTCCTCGGCCACCCCCTCTTTCATCGGGCTCTCCAGAACTCCATCACGTCGGCGGCGAAGCGATCCGGCTTTTCGATGTGGGGGGAGTGGCCGCAGTTCTCGTACACGACCTCCCGATAGTCGCCCGCCTTCTCGAGCACAGCCCTCAGCTGCGAGACCATGGGCTGTGGCGGCGCCACCTCGGGACCCGGCCAGCCGGGGACCACCCCGAGTTGGCCGAGGTAGGCGAAGTCGAAGAACGACGTGTCGGACACGATCTGGTCGGAATCGCCGCGGATCCACAGCACCGGAACCGACAGGTCGGCGAACCCGGACAGGTCCAGGTACTTGGGCGAGATGGCGTTGTTCATCCCGGTCGTGCCTGGGGCGACGCCCGGCCAGTTCTCCGACGCTGTCATGTCGCCCGGATAGACGTCGTCGCCGACGGCCATCTCCAGGCAGGCGTCCACGTACCGTTCCTCGTCGCGAGGATCGAACGTGAACCCCTCGGCGACATAGAAGGAGCGCATCGTGGTGCGGACACCGGTGGGGCTGTCGCTCCGGTCCTTGTTGCGGAGCGATTCGACGAAGTCGGGGTTGGCGGTCCCGCCTCCCGACCCGGCGTAGTCGTCGAACACCCGGGTGCCTTCGACGTCCTTGGTCCCGCCGAACCCGTACGGGGACATGCCCGCTTCCAGGACGACCGAGGCCACTTGGTCGGGGTGATCGATGGCGTACTGCATCACCACGCCACCTCCGGCCGACCAGCCGAGCATGTGAAGCGGCGTGCTCAGGCCCATCGTCTCCACCAGGGCGTGGACGTCGTCGGAGAAGTCGCGGACGCCGCGGGTGGCGTCGATCGCCTTGCGCTCCGAGCCTCCAAACCCGCGGTAATCGGGGGCGACGACGTGGAAGTCGGCCGCCAGCGCTTCCATCAGGTGCTCGAAGAACACGCTCGAGGACACGTTGCCGTGGAGCAGCAGGACCACCGGCTTTCCCGGCTCGCCCGCCTGGCGGACGAAGGTCCGCAGCCGGGAGGTCTCGACGGTCGTTGTCGTGATCGGCATGGGTCTCCCTTCCTCACCAACGGATGCAGGCCGCGGCCCACGTGTATCCCGTGCCGGCCGCCAGCAACAGCACCAGGTCGCCGGGCTCCAACCTGCCTTCCCGCGCCGCCCGGTCGAGCCCGAAGAGCGGATCCACCCCGCTCATGTGGCCGGTGTCGTCGAGGTAGACGGCCCGGTCGAGCGGCACGCCGAGAGCGGAGCAGACCTGCTCGTGCATGGAGCGCTTCATGTGGATCCCGCACAGCAGAGCCACGTCGTCGAGGTCGGCGCCCGAGCGCGTCACCGCTTCCCGGGCGGCGGCGACGAAGTTGGGGAGCGTCACGGGGTCGAGGCGCTCTTTCATCGACAGCGGATCGGGCACGTCGAGGAAGTGGCGGCGCTCGGCGACCGTCCGCTCGGACGCCGGCTCCGCCGAGCCGCCGGCCGGCACCTTCACGTCGAGGGAGAAGGAGCCGTCGGTGATCATGTGCGCTCCCAGCACCTCGTGGTCGGTGGTGTCGCCCCGGAACAGGGCTGCCACCGCCCCGTCGCCGAAGTTGAACATGAACCGGGATCGCTCGTTGGTGTAGTCGAGGAGATAGGACTCCCGGCACGCCGCCACCGCCAGCACGTTGCGTATCTCCGGCTCCGCCCGCAGCAGGTCCCGCACCACGCGCACCACCACCGGCGACCCGCACGACACGTAGTCGAGCTCCAGGGCGAAGGCGTTGCGGGCGCCGAGCCGGTGAGCGATGTGGGGCGCCGCCTGCCACACCTGGTAGTCCTTGAACGTCGAGCCGAAGTAGGCGACGACGTCGAGGTCGGCCGGGTCCAGGCCTTGCTCATCCAACAGAGCTCTCCCGGCGCTGACGGCCATGTCGGAGACGTGCTCGTCGGGGGCGGCGATGTGTTTGCCCCGCAGGCCGAAACGCTCCACCAGCACCTCCTCGGGGATGCCGGAGGCGTCCGAGATCTCCCGGGCGGTCATCCACTTGTCCGGCAGGTAGCCGGCGGTGGCGACCAGGCCGACGGGCCTCACCTCGCCCCCAGCCCGCGCTGGATGAAGCGCATCAACTCATCGACGACGTGTTCGGGGATCTCACCGGCTTCGTTCCAGAGGATCCAGCGCATCCCGATGAGCTCGCCGATGCCCATCAGGGCGTAGGCGAGGACCTCGGGGTCGCCTTCTTCGATCTCGCCTGCGTCCATCGCTTCTCGGAGTGCCTCCACGTACCCGGCGGCGATCCTCTCGTAGTGGCGGTGGAGGGCGGCCGGGGATGCGAACTCGGCCTGGCGGATGACCCGGTAGAGGGCAGGATGCTCGGCGGTGAACCGGAAGAACCCTTCGAAGCCGTGCCGCTCCCGCTCGGCGCGGGTCTTGCCCTTGGCGGCCCCTTCGGCCATCGCCCGCCGCACCCGGCGGTTCAGGTCGTCGACGAGCTCGTCGAAGATGGCCTGCTTGGAGACGAAGTAGCGGTAGAAGGTGCCCTGGCTGACTCCGGCGCGTTCGGTGATCTTGACGATCGAAGCCTCCTCCCACCCGTACTCGGCGAAGATCTCCTCCGCTGCCTCGAGCAGCGCGCGGCGGGTCCTCTCACCGCGGGCCGACAGGGCGTTGCCTTCGACCGAGGTGGGCGGGGAGGCCTCTTCGATCCATGGGTCTGACGTCACCGTTGCGCCTCCAGCATCTCGACGATCTCTCGCTTCAGCACCTTGTTCATGCCGGACCGGGGGAGGGCGTCAACGAACCGGACCTCTCGCGGCACCTTGAACCTGGCGAGCCTTCCCCGGCACCAATCCAGCAGCTCCTCGGGGTCCAGCGGTCGGCGGGTGACGACGACGGCCACCCCGGCCTCGCCCCACCGCTCGTCGGGGACGCCGACGACGGCCGCTTCCACGACGTCCGGATGGGCCATCAGCACCGACTCCACCTCGGCGGGGTAGACGTTCTCGCCGCCGGATATGTACATGTCCTTGATCCGGTCCCGGATCCGGTAGAAGCCGTCGGCATCCCGTTCGGCGACGTCCCCCGTGTGCAGCCACCCCCCTCGCATCGCCTCGGCGGTCGCCGCCGGGTCGTTCCAGTAGCCGGCGAAGACGCTGGGGCCGCGCACCAGGAGCTCTCCGGTCCCCGGGCCGTCGATGAGCGACCCGTCCGATCCCTCCAGGGCCACCTCGACGTGGGGGTAGGCCTTGCCGGCGTAGCCGACCTTCTCCTTCACGTACTCGGGCGGCAGCCCCAGCACGTTGGGCGACGCCTCCGACAGGCCGTACCCCTGGACCAGGGAGACGCCCCGCGCCGTCCAGGTCTCGATCAACGACTCGGGCATCGGGGCGCCGCCCACGACCGCCATGCGCAACGACGACAAGTCGGTGGTGGCGAACGAGGGGTGCTCGGCCATGAACAGGTAGTTGGCCGGCACGCCCATCATCGTCGTGACCCTCTTCTCTTCGATCAGCCGCAGCGCCCTACCCGGGTCGAAGCTCGGCTCCAACACGACCGTGGCGCCCTTCCACCAGGCGAGCAGGGGCTGGACGTTCCAGCCGCCGACGTGGAACTGGGGGAGCACCTGGAGGACAACGTCGAACGTCGTCACGTCCATCAGCCGGTCGATGGCCGTGTTGGTCCAAAAGCAGTTGGCGTGGGTGAGGACGGCTCCCTTGGGCCGGCCCGTCGTGCCCGACGTGTAGATGAGGAACAGCGGATCGTCGTCTTCGACCACGACATCCACATCGCCTTCCGCCTCCGGCGGGTCCTCGAGTGGGCGGATCGGCGGGCGGTGCTCCGCTTCGGCCACCACCTGTTCGGCCTGCTCCAGGCGAGACCGGGATGCCAGGACGACGGAGGCGCCGGAATGGTCGACCTGGTAGGCCAGCTCCGGCGGCGCCAGACGCCAGTTCAGCGGCGTCATGACGAGTCCCGCCTTGGCGCAGGCGAAGAACAGCGTGACGTACTCGGGGCAGTTGTCGGCGAGAACGGCCACCCGGTCGCCCCGTCCCAGCCCGCGGCCCATCAACTCGGCGGCCAGCCGGCTGGAGTCGCGGTCCAGCTCACCGTAGGTCACGGTCCGGTCGCAGAAGTCGATGGCGGTCCTCTCCGGTGTCAGCCGGCCCCGGTCGCGGATCCAGGTCCCGATGGTCATGTACGAGCTCATGGCAGGGACTCCTCGAGGAGGGAAGCGACCTCGTCCGGTCTCTCCACGAAGAACAGGTGCCCGGCGCCCTCCAGCACCCGGACCTTCGAGTTCGGGATCATCTCTCCCAGGAGCTCGCTGTTGCGGGGGTCGACGACCCGGTCCTCGGTCCCGGTCAGGATCAGGGTCGGAGCGGAGATCCGGCGCGCCCGATCGCCCCCCGCATAGGTGGTGCCGGCGGCGGCCTGGGCTGCCCACCCCTCGGGGTCGGGCGGAGACTCGAGGCGTCGGGCCACGATCCGCTCGACGAGACGCGGGTCGGGATCCGCGCCGAAGGCGTTGACCACGAAGCGGCGCAACGCCTCGGCCGGCTCCAGTTCCTTCGCCTCGGCGAACAGGCGCACCGTCGCCTCCGGCATCGGATGTCCGTGGGGCGACCCGGGAGTGGTGCACATCAGCACCAGGTGGTCGACGCGCTCGGGGTGGGCGAGCGCCAGCTCCTGGGCGATCATCCCGCCCAGCGACGCTCCGACGACATGCGCCCTCTCCACGTCGGCGGCGTCGAGCACGCAGGCGGCGTCCTCGGCCATCTCGGCGGCCGTGTAGGGGCCGGGCGGGACAGAGGACTCGCCGATCCCGCGGTTGTCGAAGCTGATCACCCGGAAGCGTCTCGCCAGACGCGGGACGAGCGGCTCCCAGCCCCAGCGGGGGTACCCGAGCCCCTGTATGAGGATGATCGGGTCGCCGGAACCGGCCTCCTCCCACGCGATCGTCACGTCTCCGTTGTGTGCCCGGTTCACGAACGCATCCTCCTGCCGATCGAGCTGAGCCCGCCGGGGGCGAAGAGCATCAGCAGCACGAACAGGGTGCCGAGGACGAACAGCGGCTCCGAAAGCGGCCCGGCCAGCCAGTCGGGCAGGGCGTCGATGGCGTCGGAGGTGGCGACACCCGACAGCCGCAGGTTGAGCACCCCGTAGACGAACCCACCCAGTGCCGCGCCCCACAGCCTGCCGGCCCCGCCCAGCACCACCATGATCAGGATCGACAGCGTGAAATCCGGGCTGGTGATGCTGGCGTTGGCCCCCCGAACGACGAGCAGGTACACGGTCCCGCACAGGGCGGCCAGGCCCGAACCGAACACGAAGGACGTCAACTTGTAGGGAAACGGAGCCAGCCCCAGCATCTCCACCCGCGGCTCGTTCTCGCGGATCGCTTCGAACACCCGGCCCGCCCGGGAGGTGACGACCCTGCGGGCGAGCACATACACGACCACCGCGGTGAGGAGCGCCAGCCAGTAGATGTTTCGGGTGTTCACGACGCCCCGGAACAGGTCGGGGACCATGTCGGAGGCGATCGACAGGCCCTCCTCCCCGCCGAGGAAGCGGACCGGGTCGGTGAGGACGAGGATGGAGAAGGCCTCGGCGAACGCCAGGGTCACCATGGCGAAGGCGACTCCGGTCGTCCGCAGAGCCACCGCCCCCAGGAGCGCGGACAGGGCCACCACTCCGACGATCGCCACCACCGCCGCCACCGGATACGGCAGCCGGGCGTGGGCCATGAGGAGGTTGGTGCCGTAGACGGCCAGGGCGAACGGCAAGGCATGGCCGAAGCTGAGCAGCCCGGTGTAACCGAAGATCACGTCGTAGGACATGGCCAGGCCGGCGAGGGTGAGGGCCACCGCCAAGACCTGCAGGGTGCCCGGGGTGTCGAAGGGGCCGGAGAACAGGACCGGGATCCCCACCGGCACCAGAGGCAGCAGGGCGAGGATCACCGCCACTGCGGCGAGGACCTTCGGCGCCTTGCTGCGTCCGCCGTGAGGGACGAGCGCCGGGTCGACGGGACGGGTGGTGGCCGGTTCTTCGAGGGGCTTGGTGGTCACGGTGCCGCCTTCCCGAGCAGACCTTGCGGGCGGATGAGCAGGACCAAGGCCAGCAGGATCACCACCGAGATACTTCCCAAGCCGGTGGCGACGTAGTTGTTCACGTACACCTGGGTGAGCGCGACCAGGGCCGCCGCCAACGCCGTCCCCGGGACCGATCCGAGCCCGCCGATCACGACGACGATGAAAGCGAAGATCAGCTGGGCGGTGCCGAGGCTGGGGCTGATCCCGTTGAAGTACACGGCCCCCAGCGCACCGCCCACTCCGGCGAGGGCCCCGCCGAGAGCGAAGACGATCGTGAAGCTGCGGGCCACGTCGATGCCGAGCGCCTGCACCATGGCCGGGTTCTCGACGCCCGCCCGAATGATGAGGCCGTGGCGGGTACGGCTCAGGAACAGCATGAGGCCGACCAGGAGCAGCACGGCGACGCCGAGGATCAACAGCCGGCTGTTGGGGATGTTGGCGCCTGCGATCTCGGTGGTGTCGGTGAACCAACCCGGCTGGGTGAGCAGACGCGGGTCGTAACCGAACCATCCGCCCATCAGCGCCACCGCCGCCATGCCGAGGCCGATGGTGAGGAGGATCTGCTCGACGTGCTTGCCGTAGAGGCGTCGGATCAGGCCCCGCTCCACGAGAGCGCCGGTCACGGTGCCCACGAGGGCGGCGGCGCCGATGGCCACCAGGAAGCGGGGGCCGGGGGAGAGGAAGGTGACCGAGTCCATCACCCACCAGGCGGCGAAGCCGCCGGCGGCGAAGAAGGCGCCGTGGGCCAGGTTGAGGACGCTCATCAGGCCGAAGATCAGCGAAAGGCCCGAGGCGAGCAGGAAGTACAGGCCCGCCAAACCCAACCCGGTGATCGTGTAGAGGACGAAGCTGCTCATCGCACCTCGACTCCCAGGTATCGGCCGGCGAGCTGCGGGTCGCCCGCCAGCGTGTCCATGTCACCGGCGTATACGGTCTTTCCCTCGTCGATCACCACCGCCCTCGAGGCCAGCTCGGCAGCCACCCACAGGTTCTGCTCGACGAGGAGCACGGCGGTGTCGGCGGTCGCCTTGACCAGCGCCTCCACGACCGATTCGACGACGATCGGCGCCAGTCCCTTGGTCGGTTCGTCGATCAGGAGCAGCCGGTTGGGGTTGAGCAGCGCCCGGGCTATCGCCAGCATCTGCTGTTGGCCCCCGGACAGTGTCCCGGCAGGCTGGTTGGGCCGGGAGGCGAGGTCGGGAAACAGCTCATAGACCAGGTCGTAGCGGTGCTCCACTCCCGGCCTCTCGGCGAGGCGCAGGTTCTCCGCCACGGTCAGAGCGGAGAACACCTCCCGGTCTTCGGGCACGTATCCGATGCCGCGCTGGGCGATGAGGTGGCTGGGGGTGCCGATCACCTCTTCTCCGTCGACGCGAATCGACCCGGTAGCCGGCAGGAGGCCCATCACGGCGAGGAGAGTCGTCGTCTTCCCGACGCCGTTGCGCCCGAGGAGGGCCGTCACCCCGTTCGGCTCGACGGAGAGGTCGACGCCGTGGAGCACGTGCGCCTCCCCCCGCCACACGTTGAGCGCTTCGATCTCGAGGACGCTCATCGGCGTCCTCCCAGGTAGGCGGTGCGCACCCGTTCGTCCGCCATCACCTCGGTGGGGCTGCCCACCGTCAGCAGCTTGCCTTCGTGCATCACGGCGATCCGCTCGGACACGTCCACCACGAACTCCATGCGATGCTCGACCATCACGATCGCCCGGCCCGAGCGGTGGACGTCCTGGATCACCTCGACGAGCGGCGCGGTTTCCTCGGCCGACACTCCGGCGGTGGGCTCGTCGAGGAGCAACAACTCGGGGTCGGCGGCCAGCACCATCGCCAGCTCCAGCTTGCGTTTGTCCCCGTGGGATAGCTCGCCCACCCGGTCCTCCCGACGACGCAAGAGGCCCACGGTCTCCAGCACTTCGTTCGCCTTGGTCGTCGCTTCGTCGTCGTGGCGCGGGGAGGTGAACACCCGAAGGCTCCCCCCGATGGCGGCCTGGGCTGCGAGTCGCACGTTTTCGCCCACCGACAGCCCCGGGAACAGGCTCGAGGTCTGGAAGGTACGGCCCAGCCCCCGTCTGGTGCGCTCCGAGGGCCGGAGCTTCGTGATGTCCTCGCCGTTCAGCTCGATGACGCCCGACCTCGGCGTGTACACCCCGGAGATCAGATTGATCAGGCTGGTCTTGCCGGCGCCGTTCGGTCCGATGATCGACACGAACTCCCCGTGCTGGACGTCGAGGTCGACGCCCTCGACGATGACGAGACCGCCCACGCCCCAGGTGAGCCCGGTCACACGAAGGGCGACGGGCTCGGGCTGTCCGGGGCTCGGGGCGGTCTCGGTCATCGCTTCGATCAGGACTCGGGCGGAGCGGTCGCCTCGGGGTCCAGGGCGTCGACGAGCTCGGCTTCGTACTCGCCCTCTCCGGCCTCCACCAGCCGCACGATGAACATCGGCTGCAGCATGGCGTGGTCCGACTCCCGGATCGTCTGGGTTCCCTTGGGGGCGTCGAAGGTCCAGCCTTCCAGCGCCGAGATCATGCTCGCCACGTCGTCGGGGCTCCCCTCGCTGACCGCCCTGACGATCATCTGGGCGGCGACGAACCCGTCGGGGGTGAACAGGTCCACCACCTCGGCGTTCTCCACCAGGTAGTCGTTGACTTCGTTGTCGGGAGCGCCCTCGAAGTAGTGGTTGAGGAACGACAAGCCGGTGGCGGCGTCGCCGTAGAACGGCCACGTCACCTTGTCGCCCAAGCCGGTCGCCACCGGGGCCGCGTCGAACACGTTCTGCTGGTTCAACGCCTGCCACATGGCACCCGACGTCTCGCCCGCCCAGGCAACGAACACCAGGTCGGGAGCAGCCTGGTTGATCTGGTCGGCGAACCCGGTGAACTCGGTTTCGCTGGCGGGAACCAGCAGCGAGTCGACCGTGAAGCCCCGGCTGCCGAGCACGGCTTCGACCGCGGCGACGTTGGCCGCGCCGAACTCCGTGTCCTGGGCGAAGACCAGGACGTTGCCTCCTTCGCCTTCCACCAGGGCGGCGGCGGTCGCCACGTCCTGGAGGCTCTGGCGCCCCGAGCGGAAGGTGTTGTCGTTCACCCCGGTGATGGCGTCGGTGGCAGCCGGTCCGGCGATGTAGAGGATGTCGTTCTCTTCGGCGAAGCCGGCGAGCTGAACGGCAACCCCCGACACGACGGTCCCGGCGATGATGTTCACTCCCTGGCCCACCAGGTCGGTGGCCTGGCTGATCGCCGCTTCCGGGTCGCCGCCGTCGTCGGAGATGAGGAACTCGATCGGCCGCCCGTTCACCGCTCGGGTGCCGTCGGTGGCGTAGTCGAGCCCCGCCTCCAGGCCTGCCAGGTACTGCTGGCCGTAGGACTGCAGCGGGCCAGACGTCGAGGTGATGATCCCCACACGTATCGGCTCGCCGCTCGCTTCACCGCCGGTGTCGGCGGTCGTGTCGGCCGTGGTCGGCTCGGTGGTGGCCGGGGCGCCCTCCGAAGGGGTGGTCGTGGTGTCGGTGGAGCCCCCGCAGGCCGCCGCGGCCAGGGCGATCACCGCCAGGATCCCGATCCACGCTCGTCTCATGGTCCCTCCTCTGTGCTTTTCCCACCTCTCAACCTGAGAGGTGATTCAGGTCTTGAATAGTTGCCGTGGAGCGGTGGTGTCAAGCGGATCCCGGGGAAATTTCCATCGTCGTTCCAGAATCCACTTGCGCAATGGTCATGTACTTGAATACACTTCAAGTTTATGAACGATGGGAAACGACTCGGCAACGGGAGAGAGCTCGGCAACGAGAACGCGCTCGATCCCGCTAAGGCGATGGCCGAGGCGACACGGATCGCCCGGACGGTGGGTCGGCGAGTGCGCTGGACTGGCTGGGTGTGGCTGGTCATCGCAGTCGCCACGCCGCTCTTCTTCCTCGGCACCTCGACGGATTGGTTGGAGAGGCCCGCCCGGTTCTGGGTGGCGATCGCCTTCATGGTGGTGACGGGCGCGCTGGCGGTGGCAGCCGTCCGCAGGGAGGCCCGAGGCGAGGTGGAGGACCGGCGGGCTACCCGGATCGATGGCCCGGTCACCTGGGCGTACGTGGCGGTGGTGCTCACGATGGTGGTCCTCGACGCAGCCTTCGACACGTCCGGGGCGCCGCCGTGGTTCGTCGTCGGTGCTCTCGCCACGGCGGTGCCGCCGCTGGTGGGAGCATGGCGGATCCTCGTCCGATGAGCGAGAAGCACCCTCGTCACCGTCTGGACGAGATCATCCACACCCCGGTGCGGCTGTCGGTGATGGCCGCGCTGTCCGCAGCCGAGGCCCTCGACTTCCGGCATCTGCGGGACTTCGTCGAGGTGAGCGACTCGCTCCTCTCGAAACACGTCGCGGTGCTCGAGGAGGCGGGCTACGTGACGGTCGAGAAGGGCTTCGAGGGCAAACGCCCCCGGACGTGGCTGTCGCTCACAGACACGGGGCGCAAGGCTTACGACGACTACATCGCCGCCCTGCGGTCGATCACGGAGGGGTGGTCCTGACGCATCAGGCGGCGGGGGAGAGGGCCGGTGAAGGCTCCGGCTCCCTCGTCGCCAACCCGAAGGCGGCGGCGTGGAGCCCCATGCCGATGAGGGTGCCGTGGGGGTAATAGGGGACGATCAAGGTGCTCACCACGATGACGAGGGGCGTGATGGCGATCAGCGTGGCCCACGACCGAGAGACGTGGCGCCGGAAGGCGACGACGCCGGCGGCGAGCCCCGCCAGGCCGATGGCCATGAACAGGATCGCCTCGGCTCCCCACAGCATGCCCCATGGGTCGGGCCAGTCTTCGGCGGCGTAGCTGACCACGACGAGGGGGGCCCCGGCGAGCGTGATCCAGGAAAGGGCGCGCCCGGTCCAGCCCAGGCCCCTGGTGGCGTGGGTGAGCACCCACCCGATCAGCAAGAAGGAGGGAGCCACTGCAGCGCCGTAGAGGAAGTAGGGATCGGTGAGCCCGACCGAAGCTCCCCTGGCGGTGAGCCACTCGTACATCGTCGAGCTCGCGAGCCTGACCATCCACTCGGGTGTGTCCGAAAGCGACCAGACGACGAGCTGGGGAGGAAGTAGGAAAGCGGCCCATACGGAGGCGATCACGCCCGCGGCCGTGCGGATAGATGGTTTGTTCATGCGGCCGGTGACTGTAGAGGTCCAGCGGGGGTACAACGACACGGTCCCGCCACGAGGACGCCACGAGGGAGTTCGATGCGAGATGGGAACGAGAATCGAACTGGGTGACGACGAGTTGGTGATCCGGCTCGGGCTCGTCGCCTCTTTGCTGACGTTCCGTCGCACGGTGCGAGTGCCCCGCCGGAGCATCGCCGACGTCAGGGCCGAGCGGAGGGGCGATCTGGAGCCTCACATCGAGCATCGAATCTCGGGGATCGGCCCTCACTACGGGTGGCGCCTTCCCAACCGGCGGCGAGTGGGCCCGATGCTCCGCCGGGGAGCGATCGGGGCCGAGTTCTGGGTCGTCGATGAGGGGTCGGCCGACCAGGAGTTGATCGTCTGCGAGCTGGAGGGCCACCGCTACGCCCGTCTGGTCATCGGCCTCGAGTCCGGGGAGGGCCTGGAGAAGATGCTCTCCGACTGGATCAGCCGTCGTGGGTGACGTTCACACCCAGGAGTCCCTCCGATGTCGCCGCCTTGAGGCGGGCAGCGGGGCGTGGCAGCATCGAAGGAGTGAGCGTTTCGGATCGACGTCTCGAGGACCTGGCGACGCTCCGTCGGGTTCGTGACCGCATCGACCGCGAATACGACCAGCCGTTGGACGTGGAGGCGCTCGCTCGGGACGCATTCATGTCGGCGGGCCACCTGAGCCGTCTGTTCAAGCAAGCGTTCGGCGAGTCGCCGTACTCCTATCTGATGACCCGGAGGATCGAGCGGGCCATGGCGCTGCTCCGCCGGGGCGATATGTCGGTGACCGAGGTGTGCTTCGCGGTCGGGTTCTCCTCGCTCGGCACTTTCAGCACCCGCTTCACGGAGTTGGTGGGGGTCCCGCCGAGTGTCTATCGCCAGCAAGCGGACGGCGTCATGGCCGGGATCCCGCCGTGCGTCTCGAAACAGGTCACCCGGCCGATCCGCCAGAAGCAGGCAAAGCGGGAGGGACAAACGCCGAGTTGACCCGCACGAGTGTGCCGGGTCACACCACCAGCGGGGCCACGAGCGGATCGATCAGAAATCGAGAAGCAAATGTCCCTGGTCGCCGCATAGGGTGACCGCCATGGACGTCAAGATCTCCCAAGTCATGCTGCCCCACAACGACCCGGAGGCCGCGGTGGCTTTCTACCGAGACGGCCTCGGCTTCGAGGTGCGCAACGACGTCGAATGGCAAGGGATGCACTGGATCACCGTCGGGCACCCCAGCCAGCCCGAGACGTCGATCGTGCTCTACCCGCCGGAAGCCACTCCCGGTCTCACCGACGAGGAACGGCGAGTAGTCGCCGAGATTATGGCCAAGGGCACGTTCGCCTCCGTGAACCTCGCCACCCCGAACGTCGACGAGTTCTTCGCCAAGGTGGAGGCCACCGGGGCGGAGGTCGTGCAAGAGCCCACCGATCAGCCGTACGGGGTCCGCGACTGCGCGTTCCGCGACCCGTCCGGGAACCTGATCCGGGTCATGCAAGCGGGTTGAGGACCATGAACGGTCGTGGCCATGAGGGAGCCGGCGGGGCCCACCCCGCCGCCTCCCACGACGTCATCCGGGTGCAAGGCGCCCGGGAGAACAACCTCAAAGACATCGCCGTCGAGATCCCCAAGCGCCGCCTGACCGTGTTCACGGGGGTGTCGGGGTCGGGCAAGAGCTCGCTCGTGTTCGACACGATCGCCGCCGAGTCGCAGCGGCTGATCAACGAGACCTACAGCGCTTTCGTCCAAGGGTTCATGCCCAACCTGGCCCGTCCCGACGTCGACGTGCTCGAGGGGCTGACGGCGGTGATCATCGTCGACCAGGAGCCGATGGCCGCCAACATCCGCTCCACGGTCGGCACCGCCACCGACGCCAATGCCCTGCTGCGCATCCTGTTCAGCCGTCTCGGCGAGCCGCACATCGGACCTCCCACGGCCTTCTCGTTCAACATCCCCACCACCCGGGCGAGCGGAGTCATGACCAGCGACACCGGCGAGAAGAAGGTCGTCCGCAACGTCGTCTACCTGGGCGGGATGTGTCCGCGCTGCGAAGGCACCGGAAACGTGACCGACATCGACGTGTCCCAGCTCTACGACCCGGACAAATCGCTCAACGAGGGTGCCATCCTCGTGCCCGGGTACAAGGCGGGCGGCTGGTCGGTGAAGATCTTCGCCGAGTCGGGTTTCCTCGATCCCGACAAGCCGATCCGGGACTACTCCGAACAGGAGCTCCACGACTTCCTGTACCGGGAGGCCACGAAGGTCGACATGGGTGGGGTCAACATGACTTTCGAGGGCCTGGTGCCGAAGATCCGCAGCTCCTTCTTGTCGAAGGACCGGGAGGCGATGCAGCCCCACATACGCGACTTCGTGGACCGGGCCGTGACCTACGTCCCCTGCCCGGACTGCGACGGCACCCGCCTCAACGAGGCGGCCCGCTCCTCGAAGATCGCCGGCAAGAGCATCGCCGACGTTTGCGCCATGCAGATCACCGACGTCGCCGAGTGGGTGCGCAGCATCGACGAGCCGTCGGTGGCGCCGCTCCTCGCCAAGCTCCAGCACACCCTCGATTCGTTCGTCGAGATCGGCCTCGGCTACCTGACCCTCGACCGCCCGGCCGGGACCCTCTCGGGCGGGGAGGCGCAGCGCACCAAGATGATCCGCCACCTCGGGTCACCGCTGACCGACGTCACCTACGTCTTCGACGAGCCGACGATCGGCCTCCACCCCCACGACGTGCAGCGCATGAACGACCTGCTGCTGCGGTTGCGGGACAACGGCAACACGGTCCTCGTCGTCGAACACGAGCCGGAGACGATCGCCATCGCCGACCACGTGATCGATCTCGGCCCCGGTGCCGGCACCGCCGGCGGAAGGGTTTGCTACGAGGGCAGCTACGAGGGATTGCGCAAGAGCGACACGCTCACCGGACGTCACCTGGACTACCGCGCCGAGCTGAAAGAGGAGGTCCGTCGGCCTTCCGGCTACCTCGAGATCCGCGGCGCCTCCCTCCACAACCTGAAAGACGTCGACGTCGATGTGCCCCTCGGAGTGCTGTGCGTGGTGACGGGCGTAGCCGGATCCGGCAAGAGCTCGCTGCTGCCCGGGTCGCTGCCGCCGGACTCGGGAGCGATCGTCGTCGACCAGAGCGTCATCAAAGGGTCGCGACGCAGCAACCCGGCGACCTACACCGGGATGCTCGAGCACATCCGCAAGGCCTTCGCCAAGGCCAACGGAGTGAAGCCGGCCCTGTTCAGCCCCAACTCCGAGGGTGCCTGCCCGACCTGCAAGGGAGCGGGCGTCACCTTCACCGAGCTCGGTTTCATGGACACCGTCGCCACCGTCTGTGAGGACTGCGAGGGGCGACGTTTCCAGGACACCGTGCTCCAGTACACGCTGGGCGGCCGCCACATCGCCGACGTCCTCGAGATGGCGGTCGAGGAGGCGGTCGAGTTCTTCGCCGCCGGTGAGGCCAAGGTGCCGGCCGCCCACAAGATCCTCCTGCGGCTGACCGACGTCGGCCTCGGCTACCTGAAGCTGGGCCAGCCGCTGACGACCCTCTCGGGCGGTGAGCGCCAGCGTCTCAAACTGGCCGTCCACATGGCGGAGGACGGCGGGATCTACATACTCGACGAGCCGACCACCGGTCTCCACCTCGCCGACGTCGAGCACCTCCTCCGCATGCTCGACCGGCTCGTCGACTCGGGCAAGTCGGTCATCGTCATCGAACACAACCAGGCCGTGATGGCCCACGCCGACTGGATCATCGACCTCGGTCCCGGCGCTGGCCACGACGGAGGCGAGATCGTCTTCGAAGGGACTCCCGCCGACCTGGTCGCTGCCCGCAACACCCTCACCGGCCAGCACCTCGCCGCCTACGTAGGAGCGTGACGACATGTGCCTGAGCCCCTGGCATCCGCCGAAGACGGAGACGGCGACCACGCCGTCGACGGCAGAGGAGATCCCGCAAGGCGGCCCAGTGTTGGTGGCCGTCGGCGGGTCGGAGACGTCCTCGACGGAAATCGAAGAAACCGTCATCCGGCCACCGGGTCTGTTCCGAATAGAGCTGTGAGAGGGCGGGAGTAGCCCTCCAAAAGCGAAAGGAACGCACATGAGCGGCATCGACATCGGCGCCCGCACCCTCGCCGGGATCGGCGCGATCAATTGGGGGCTCGTCTCCCTGGCAGAGTTCGACCTCGTAGCGGCCGTCTTCGGACTGGAGTTCGGCCAGACCAACACCGCCACCCGCATCGTCTACGGCCTCGTCGGGCTCGCCGGCGTGTGGGTCGTCGCCCGGCTCTTCGCCCGCAGCGAAGCCTCGCGGCCCGCCGTAGCGGCCTGAGCCAGCTGATCGAGCGAATCCGAACATCACGCCGCCGTCCCCACCACGGGACGGCGGCTGCGCGTCTAGGCGCCTTCCGGGCGAACCTCCTCGGCGAGGGAGGCGGCGAGCCGACGCATCGCCTTGCGGATGCGGCTCTTGACCGTCCCCTCCGGCTGGCCGAGATGGCGAGCGACTTCCGTGTAGCTGAGCCCGTGCAGATAGGCGAGCGTGACCGCCTCGCGTTCCTGATCCGGGAGCTCGCTCAAGGCCCGCCGGACGCTGCCCGACACCGTGCGGGACCAAACCTCTTCCTCGACGCTCGCTCGCGCGGGCTCTGGAGGCTGGTCTTCCCGGCGGGCGCGCGCCACCTGGGATCGCACCATGTCGACGGCACGCCGATGGGCGATGGTCACGAGATAGGACCGCAACGAGCCGAGCTCCGTTCGGTACTTCTCCGGTGCATCCCACAGGGTGGTGAAGGTCTCCTGGACGACGTCCTCGGCGAGAGCGTGGTCACGGAGCACGCGCCCTGCCACCGATCGGACGGCGACGTTGTGGAGATGGAAGATCTCCTCGAGGGCGCGTTCGTCGCCATCGCCGACCCTGCGGGCGAGGGTGCCGTCGGTGACGTCTGGTTCGGTCACGTGCGCTTCGGGCTCACCCGACGATGCTATGGACGGGAAGGTCGTTGTGGCGGGAGCTCGAGCCGGGGCGGGTTAGATTCCGGTGAGTGACCACCGACGAGCGTCGGCGATGACCTCCGGCATCTCGCGACTGGCCGATGCGCGGCTCGCCGCCGGTGCCGCGGCCATCGCCGGCGATGCCGCCACCCTCTATCACGTCGTCTCCGGCCTGATGGGAGACGGAGTCCCTTTCGAGACCGTGCTGTTCGACGTTCTCGTCCCGGCCGAGCGGGAAGTCGGGGACCGCTGGCAATTCGGCGACTTCCTGGTGGCCGAAGAGCACGCCGCCACCGCCACGTTGGAGACGGTCGTGTCGCTAATGGCGGGGGCGTTCGATCGGCCCGACGACGGGCCGTTCCTGGTCGTGGCGGCGGTGGCCGGGGACAGGCATTCCCTGGCGGGCCGGGTCGTTGCCGCCCACCTGCTGTACCTGGGTCATCGGACCACCTTCCTGGGCGCCGACGTGCCCGCACCCGACCTGTACGAGTACCTAGAGCTGGAGCCACCTTCGGCGCTCGTGCTCTCGGCGGCGATGGTCGACCGTCTCGTGGCCGCGCGGGAGGCGGTCCGGGTCGCGCATTCGATCGGAGTTCCCGTCGTCGTCGGCGGCCGTGCCTTCGGGCCGAAAGGGGAGTGGGCCCGGCCGGTGGGGGCCGACGTCTGGGTCTCGCATCCGCGTCGGGTCGCTGCGGTTCTCGATACGTGGTCACCCGATCCCGAACGCGCCGAGAGGCAAGCGGTCGATCCGTCGCCCGGCCTGGTGGAGCTGATGAGCCTGCGGAGCGCCGTCCTGGCGGAGGCGGAAGGTCGCCTGGCGCCGGTCCCCGGTGAGGTCCGAGCCAGGGCCCGGGACGAGTTGTCGATCCTCCTCGGATCGGTGGAGGCCTCGTTGTTCGTCGGTGATACCCGTCCGACGATCGAGACCCTCGCCTGGCAGCGCACGACACTGGAGGCGCACGGCGTGACACTCGCTGACCAGATCCCCGGGGCTCTCCGGGACGCTCTTCGCTCGCTCCATCCCGCCGGTGCCGAGGTGCTGGCCGCTTTTGACCGGACCTGATCAGCTCCGGAGCTTGTCCGGCTCGGGGTTGGGGGCTTCGACGCACAACAGCTTGACCGGCTCGTCGCCGAGGACTTCGAAGCCGTGCTCGATCCCGGCGGGGGCGACGATCACGTCCCCTGCCCCTGTATCGACGGTCTGCCCGTCGATGGTCCAGCGCATCCGCCCAGAGCGCATGACGAGGATGTGGTCCTCTCGGTGGGTGTGCAGATCCGCCTTCTCGCCGGGCTGGTGATCGTTCACGTACACCGCCACGCCCGCCAGCATGATCCACTCGTTGGGGGTGTCGGGGCGGATCACCCGGGTCGCCGTGTCCCGATCGGTGTATTCGGGCATCCTTCCTCTCCGTAGCCGCGGATCACGTTAGGGCCGGTCGCCGCCCGAAACGGCTGGAATGGGAGTCGGCGAGCCCGGGTTGGGGTAGGGCCCAGGCGGAGAGGAGCGTATGGCCGATCATTCCCACCACGGTGCGGATCCAGGCTCGTCCGGGTCCCACCACGACCACGGCCACGGCCAAGGCGAGGCGCACGGCCACGATCAGCACGCCGGCCACGGCGAGTCCATGTTCAGGGACCGCTTCTGGCTGTCGCTCGCCTTCACGCTGCTCGTCGTCTTCTTCTCGGACATGGTCCAGGAGTGGTTCGGCTACCGCGCTCCCGAGTTCCCGGGCTCCGAGTGGGTGGCGCCCGTGCTCGGCACCGCCGTGTTCATCTATGGAGGCGCGCCATTCATCCGGGGGGCGATCGCCGAGATCCGGGCGCGCCAGCCGGGGATGATGCTCCTCATCGGGATGGCGATCACCGTCGCTTTCGGGGCGTCGGTGGCGACCACCTTCGGGCTGCTCCAGCTCGACTTCTGGTGGGAGTTGGCGGCCCTCGTCACCGTCATGCTCCTCGGGCATTGGATGGAGATGCGGGCGATCGGCCAGGCCCAGGGTGCGGTGGCGGCGCTGGCGGAGCTTCTGCCGGACCAGGCGGAGAGGGTCACCGACGACGGCACCGAGCAGGTCGCGGTCTCCGAGCTGCAGGTCGGCGACGTCGTGCTGGTCCGCCCCGGCGGCCGGATCCCCGCCGACGGCGAGATCGTGGCGGGAGCGGCCGAGCTCGACGAATCGATGATCACCGGCGAGAGCCGGCCAGTCGCCCGGGCCGAAGGCGAGCGAGTCGTCGCCGGGACCGTCGCCATCGACAGCTCCATCCGGGTCCGGGTCGAGGCGGTGGGTGACGACACCGCCCTGGCCGGAATCCAACGCCTCGTGGCCCAGGCGCAGGAGTCGAAGTCGCGGGCGCAAGTGCTGGCGGACCGAGCGGCGGCCCTCCTGTTCTACGTGGCTCTCGGCGCGGCGGTCGTCACGGCTGTCGGCTGGCTCCTCGTCTCTCGACCCGACGAGGCCGTGTCGCGCACGGTGGCTGTGCTGGTCATCGCCTGCCCTCACGCATTGGGGCTCGCCATTCCTCTGGTGATCGCCATCTCCACCTCGCTGGCAGCCCGCAACGGGATCCTCCTCAAGGACCGCCTCGCCTTGGAGCGGATGCGAAACGTCGACGTCGTGCTCTTCGACAAGACCGGCACCCTCACCTCCGCCACCCACCGGCTGACGTCCATCTACACCCGGCGAGGAGACGACGACCGAGTCCTCGCCTTGGCAGCAGCCGTGGAGGCGGAGTCGGAACATCCCGTCGCTCGGGCAGTGGTGGAAGCGGCATCCGAGCTGGGTGGCGTACCGGCTGCCTCCGGATTCCGGGCCATGAGCGGGAGAGGAGTCGAAGCTGAAGTCGACGGATCGCGCGTCGCGGTCGGCGGGCCGGCGCTCCTCGCCGAAATGGGCGTCGAGGTTCCCGAGGACGTAGACCGGGCCGTGGCGGAATGGATGCGGCGGGGAGCGGCCGTTCTGTACGTGATCGAGAACGGAGAAGTGACAGGCGCCTTCTCGGTGGAAGACGAGATCCGCCCCGAATCCCGGCAGGCGGTACAGGAGCTGAAGAGGCTCGGTGTCGAGGTGGCGATGATCACCGGCGACGCCCGCCAGGTGGCCGAAGCGGTCGCATCCGAGCTCGGCATCGACAGGGTGCTCGCCGAGGTGCTCCCCGAGGACAAGCACTCACAGGTCGCCGAGTTGCAGGCGCAGGGCCTGCGGGTGGCGATGGTCGGTGACGGCGTCAACGACGCCCCCGCCCTCGCCCAAGCCGACGTGGGGATAGCCATCGGCGCCGGCACCGACATCGCCATCGAGTCCGCCGGGATCGTCCTGGCTTCCGACGACCCCCGGGGGGTGGCGGCGGTGCGAAAGCTGTCGCAGGCGGGCTATCGGAAGATGGTCCAGAACCTGGCGTGGGCCACCGGCTACAACGTCCTGGCGATCCCGCTGGCCGCCGGGGCCCTGGCATGGGCGGGGATCGTCCTCCCGCCCGCGGCCGCTGCGGTCTTGATGAGCGCCTCCACCGTGATCGTGGCGATCAACGCCCAGTTCCTGCGCCGGCTCCAGCTTCGTCCCACCACCGCAGCACCCTGAGCGCTCTGAGCGTCAGCCACCGGGACGGCTGCCCGGGCCCGTCGTCCACGTCGAACCACACCCGCCCAGCCGGGCTGTGGTCGAGTGGCCAGGTGCCGTCTGCGGAGCGGCGTCGGCGGACGTGTTCGATCGCCTCCTCCAAACGAGGGTCCGGGGGCGCTCCGGTGAGGGCGGAGGCGGCCCGGAAGTAGTCGAGGCCGCGGAGGACGTCGTAGTGCCAGCGGTTGGGATGGAGCAGGGTCAGGTACTTGTCGTTGGCGGGCTCTCCGGTGCTCAACCGGCGGAAAAGGTGGCGGCGGAGCAGATACTCCTCTCCCGACCTCCGGGCCTCTTTGGATTCCGGTGTCCCGCCGGTGGCTCGCTCGAACTCGAGCAGGCCCTCGAGGACGTTGATGGTGGTGTCGAACGACGACCGCACCGAGCCGAACTCCGCCTCACAGTTCCACCCCCCGTCCTCGAGGCGTTCGGTGACGAGCCTCTCGACGACGGGGGTCATGTCCACCCCGAAGTAGGCCCCGTTGGCGACGGTGACTCCGTTGATGCACGGCTCCACCTCACCTTCCCAGTAGGGCTGGCCGGCGTGCTCCCAGCGGCAGTTGGAACCGATCGCTTCGACCGTCCAGCGCATCCGCGGCGAGGTGGGTTCGATCCCGAGCTCCCGCAGCAGTGACAGCACGTGGGTGGTGGACGTCCAGGGTTGGCCGTCTTCGTATCCGCCCGACGCGTAGTCGCCGGGGAAGTGGGCGCCTGCGGCCCAGCGGCCGTCATCGTCCTGGTGGGAGAGCAGCCGCGCACCCCACCCTTCGGTCTCCACCCGGGCGCGCTCGGCACGCCATTCGGCCTCGGGGGAGTCCGCCAGGTCGCGCATCACCTGCCAGCGGATCGACGGGTCCGACTCGTCGGGGTCGATCAACCAGACGATCACTCCGTCGTCCACCCGCCGAGCTTACTGATCGATGGCCCTCAGCCAGGGGGTGGACGAATCGGGTTCGCGCCGTGGTGTGAGCGGAGCCCATTCGGGGGTATGTTTACCCGTCCCATCATCGACAGGCGACGGGAACGACACATACCGGCAGTTCGGGAGGGGCCGATGTCGCTCAGTGGACTCGCGTTCTCCTGGGCGCTGCCGGCTCGGCGTGAGATACGGGTTGCGGTCAGGTCAATTCATGAGTGGACATAGTTCGGCCCGCTTCCGGCCAGACATCGAGGGAATGCGAGCGATCGCGATCCTTCTCGTGCTGCTCTATCACGCCGGAGTCCCCGGTTTCGGCGGGGGTTTCATCGGGGTGGACGTTTTCTTCGTCCTGTCGGGCTACTTGATCACCCGTTCGCTCCTGGAGGAGGTAGGCCGCAGCGGCACCATCCACCTGAGAGAGTTCTACGCTCGCCGGGCCCGGCGCCTCCTGCCGGCCGCTCTGCTCGTCCTGATCGTGACGGCAGGCGCCGTCTGGCTGGTGCTGCCCTTCACTGCGTGGCGGGAATTCGGCGGCGACATAGCCGCCGCCTCTCTGTACTTCATCAACTGGAGGCTGGCGGCACGCTCCGTCGATTACCTGGCAGAAGGGGTGTCGGCCACGCCGGTGCAGCACTACTGGTCGCTCGCGGTCGAAGAGCAGTTCTACCTGATCTGGCCGTTCCTCATGCTGGTGGCGGCGTGGCTGCACCGCCGGAAGGGCTGGTCGCTTGCCCGGACCACGACCATTGTGCTGGGAGGGGTCGTTCTCGTCCCGTCTCTCGCTTGGAGCGTCTCGTACACGGCGGCTTCTCCAGCCGAGGCGTTCTTCGTGACGACCACGCGGCTGTGGGAGCTGGCGATCGGTGCGTTCGTCGCCGCCGTCGGCGTTCGGCTGGCGCCGAACACCCGACTCTCGGCGGCGGTGAGGTCCGCAGGCCTCATCGGGATCGTGGCCACGGCGGTGCTCGTCGCCGAACGAGTGGCATGGCCGAGCTACTGGGCGCTCCTCCCCACCGTGGCCACTGCGGCGGTGATCGCCGCCGGGGCCGAGACGTCGGGGTCGGACAAGGTGGCAGGCCTCCTGCAGAGCCAGCCGATGCAGCGCATCGGCGCATGGTCCTATTCGATCTATCTGTGGCATTGGCCGCCGCTGGCGATCCTCGCCGCAACCGGCGTCGAGCTCGATCCCGCCATGGCGATGCTCGTCACCGTCGTGGCGTGCGTACCGGCCGTTCTCTCCTACCGGCTGCTCGAGAACCCGGTCAGATTCGCCAAGCCGCTCGTTTCCTCACCCGGGCTCAGCCTGAGCCTCGGGGCGAACCTCACACTGTGCGGGGCATTGGCCGGCGTGCTCTTGGTGATGGCGATTCCCCGGACAGCGGGCCCCGACACCAGCGACGCATCGGCGGTCGGATCGACACAACCACTGGGGGCGGAAGTGCTCGGCGAGGACGTGACCGATGCGGTTCTCTTGGAGCAACTTCGCGCCGTGGAGCGGATCGTTCCTTCGCCGGCCGAAGCCGTCGACGACATCCCTCCCACTCACGCGGACGGTTGTCATCTCGGTTTCAGGGACGAGGAGCCGAAACTCTGCCCATACGGCGCCGAGAGCGATATCACCGTGGCCCTGGTCGGTGACAGCAAAGCGAACCAGTACACGTCGGCGTTCATGTCCATCGCCGAGCGGAACGGCTGGCAGCTGATCGTTGCGACAAAATCCGCCTGCACCTTCTCCCTTGTGATGACCAGCCGAGAAGGCGAGCCGTACTCGGAGTGCCTCACCTGGTCGGAACGTCTCGTGGAGGTATTGGCCGACGACCCGCCGGACCTGGTTCTGGTGAGCCAGGCCAGGTCACAGGCCCTGACCGACGATTCCGGCACGGAGACGACGGAAGCCCTCGTCGAGGGAATGGACCGGGCTTACCGTCCCCTCGTCGATGCCGGGAGCACGGTCGTGATGCTCCTCGACAACCCCCACCCGGGGATGCAGGTGTACGAGTGCGTCGCCGAGCACCTGGACGATCTCGAGGCCTGTACGTTCGCTCGCGAAGATCGGCTCCACTCCGGGGGCCGGGATGCACAACTCCTCGCCGCCGAGCGGTACGGCTATCCCACGATCGAGACGCTCGACTACATCTGTCCGACGCCGACGTGCTTCCCGGTCATCGGGGAAGTGCTCGTGTATCGGCAAGGCAGCCACCTGACGGCCACCTACGTCGAATCCATGGCAGGCGTCCTGGAAGAGCGGATCGAGCCCTTCCTGCGGGGCGCCAGCGAGTCGTGATCGCCGGTCCAGCCTCGACTTCACTCCCGGGCCGACACCGACGACACTGATCCGCCGATGACGACATACATCCTCACTGTCAAGTGTCCCGATGGGCCGGGGATCGTCAATCGCGTGACCGGTGCCCTCTTGGAGGTCGACTCCAACATCACCGAGGCCGCGCAGTTCACCGACCCCGAGACGATGACGTTCGCCCAGCGGATCGTCTTCGACTCCCCGGCCGACCTCGCCGCGGTCGACGCCGCCATCGGCCCGGTGGCCGCCTCCCTCGCAGCCGATTACACCTTGCGGCCGGCGGCGGCTCGCCGGCGGGCGCTGATCATGGTCTCGAAAGTCGAGCACTGCCTCCTCGACCTCCTGTTCCGGCACCGGAACGGTGAGCTCGAGATCGACATCCCGCTGATCATCTCCAACCACACCGACTGCGCTCCGCTCGCCGAGCGGTACGGGATCCCTTTCGAGCACGTACCGGTCAGCCCCGAGACGAAGCGCGAAGCCGAGGCCGTGTTGATGCGCCGGGTCGAGGAACTGGACATCGACTTCGTGGTCCTCGCCCGCTACATGCAGATCCTCTCCGATGAGGTGTGCTCGGCGATGCCGGGACGGATCATCAACATCCACCACTCGTTCCTGCCCGGCTTCAAGGGAGCGCGCCCCTACCACCAGGCTCACGCCAGGGGAGTCAAGCTGATCGGGGCCACCGCCCACTACGTGACACCCGACCTCGACGAAGGGCCGATCATCGAACAGGACGTGGTCCGTGTCGACCACACGCACAGTGTCGAGGACATGGTCAGGCTCGGCAGGGACGTCGAGCGGATCGTCCTGTCCCGTGCCGTTCGCTACCACGCCGAGGACCGGGTGATACTCATCGGCGCCAAGACCGTGGTGTTCACCTGACCGACGCAGCGACTCCTGGCCGAAATGTGCTGGCCCCCGGTCGGCACGAGCGTCTTGTATGGCACCGTGACTGGAAGCGGACTCAGTGACCGAGCCCCAGCCTTCTGAGATCGGCGCCCGACTCCTCGCCGAGCCGGCCAAGGTGGCCTTCTGGGCGGGGCCGCCCGCACAGGGGGTCTACATCGGAAGGGGCCTGTCGCTCGACGTGCACCGCCACTACGCCACCCAGATCACCATCGGTCTCGGCAGGCCTGTCCTGGTGCGCACGGCCACCGGCGACCTCCTCCAACAGCACAGCTTCGTGGTCGGCCCGAACCTCGCCCACGGCATCGAGGCATCCGCGACGCCGATCCTCGAGATCTTCAGCGAAGCCCGGGCCCTGGCCGACTTCGCCGAGAGGCTACGCCTCGAATCGGGCTCGGAAACACCCGAACTGCCCGCCGATCTGGTGACCGAGCTCTGGCCGCATCTGCTGGGAGCCGCCGAGAAGCTCTCCGACGGGCAAGTCGACGACCCGCTCCTGGTGACGTTGATCGACCGTGTCCTCCAGTCGACGCAACAAGACATCGGGGCGGACCCACGGGTCGCCGCCGCCCGGTCTCTGGTGACCGCCCAATTCCTGGTCGACCACGACCGCCCCATCGACGAGCTGGCCGGCCGGGTGCATCTGTCGACGAGCCGATTCCGTCACCTTTGGCGCCAGGAGATGGGGATGTCGATCCAGAGTTATCTCCGCTGGCAGCGCCTCCTCACCGCCATGCAGAACACGGCGCGTGGCGCCTCGTTGACCGAAGCCGCTCATGGCGCCGGCTTCTCGGACTCGGCCCATCTGACCCGGGTCTTCCGCGCCACCTTCGGGATACCGCCCTCCCGAATCTTCAAAGACAGCCATTCCGTTCAAGTCCTCACGGCGTCCGTCCAGTAGTCGTTCTCTGTCGAACAGATCGAGAACGGAGGTTCCATGTCCACTCTGATCCGTCTCGCCACCCTGGCGGGGCCCTATTCAGGCATCGGCGCTCTGGTGCTGGGGCTCTTGCACTGGTTCTTCGGTGTCAGCTTCATCGGGCTCCACATCGTGTTCGGGTCCATGGTGACCGCATCGCTCCTCGTGGCAGGAGTCGTCGCCATGACCAGGAGGGACACCCGATCCATCGGTGCTCTGGCCGTCGTCTTCGCTCCGGTCGTGCCCATCTTCGGCATGACCCAGATGACCATCCTCGTGGGCGGCAACCACTGGATCGTCCGGGTCGCCCACCTGCTGGTCGGTGCCGGCGCCATCGCGCTCACGGAGCGAATCGGCGACAGATACCTGAAGGGCAGTGCCCGGCAGGCGGGCGCCGAAGCGGCACGAGCCGCCTGAGCGGGCGTCGAAGATGAGCATCCGAAACGAGCTCCTCAAAGCGGTCCTGCGCGCGACGCGAAAACCGATCTACGCATCGGAGCGGTCCCTGCGGAGCCACGTGCTGCGACTCCGATCCGGTGGCGAGGACCGCCCGCCCTCCTCAGTCCAACGCATCGCCCTTTTGGGGGAACTGCCGACATGGGGCAGGGAAGCGGACAACCGGGTTTCCGAATCGGCGTTGCTGGGCAGGAACCGGTATGGACGCACGATCATCCCGAGCACCCCTGCCCGACTTCAGTCTCCCCGCCAGCACCGGCCAGACCCTCTCCCAGGGCTCGTTCCGTGGCAAAGTGCCGGTCGCCATCGTGTTCCTCGCCGGACTCGACGAAAACCGTGACCTCGTGGAAGCGATGAACGCAGCCCTGCCCCGTTTCGGGTCGGAGCGAGCCCAGATCCTGGGTGTGGCCCCGGCCTCTGTCGACGACGTCCAGTCTTTCGCCGAGGCGAACGACCTGGCGATGCCCATCCTGGCGGACAGCGGCGGGGAGATGGTCCGGGCGTACGGCGGCGACACATCGGAGCCGTGGGCCGTGATCATCGATGCCGAAGGGCGGGAGGTCAGACGGTTCGATCGCCTCGCCGACGATGGCGTGCCATCGCTCCTGGCGGCGGTCAAGGGCCTCGGGCTCGGTACCAGGATCGACTCGACCGACTGAGCTTTCCGAACCCAGCCGTCTAACGTCAGGCGATATGACGTTTAGAAAGGGTGGCTCATGACACCCGTCGGTGACCTCGATGCGGCGGCGTCTCTAGCCGATCCGCTGAGACGAGACCTCTACGAGTACGTCGCTTCCTCTCGTCAGGCCGTCAGCCGCGACCAGGCGGCGAGCGCTTTCGGCATATCCCGCCAAGTTGCGGCCTATCACCTCGACCGCCTCGCCGACGACGGCCTCCTCGACGTCGAATTTCGCCGCCTCAGCGGCCGCCGCGGCCCCGGTGCCGGCCGGCCCTCGAAGCTGTATCGGCGCTCCTCACGGGTGGTCGATGTGACCATCCCGCCTCGCCGCTACGAGCTGGCGGCCCGGATCCTCCTCGACGCCGTACGCAGGGAGGGGTCCGCCTCCGCCCTCGCCGAAGTGGCCCGGGAAGCGGGCAGAGAGATCGGGCGTCGCGGGCTCGATCAGGCGCTGGCCGACAGCGGGTACGAGCCGATCAGGGAAGGTGAAGAGATCCGCTTCCGGAACTGCCCCTTCCACACTCTCGTCACCCAGGACCGCCGGGTGACCTGTGCCATGAACCTGGCCCTCGTCGAAGGCATGGTCGACGCATCCGGCGCCGACCTGGTACCGGTCCTGGCGCCCGAGGACGGCTATTGCTGCGTCAGGCTCCGTCCACGCGATCAGGAAGCGAGCAGGCCTCGCATCTGACGTTGGATCAGATGGGTCGACCGCCGGGGGGCCAGCCGGTTGATGATGCTCATCGTGCGGGAGTCGCGGCCGACGTAGATGTGGAGGGCTCCCTCTTCGATACCGTCGAGAATGATCTCGGCGGCCTTGTCGGCCGATGTCATGGTCGGAGCCTTTCCGTTGCCGCCCGCCTGGGGTGCGTCGACCCCGGAGTTGGCCGTGATGTCGGTCGCCACTGCGCCGGGCATCACGACCGAGACACCCAGGTTGGTGTCGAGGAGCTCGGCGTAGAGCCCTTCCGTCATCAGTTTCACTGCCGCCTTCGTCGCTCCGTAGATCGTCTGGCCGGGCACGGGCAGGAAGCCGCCCATGCTCGACACGTTGGCGATGTGGGCTTCGGGGCGGGTGAGGAGAGTCGGCAAGAAGGCCTTCACCACGTGCACGGTGCCGTAGAGGTTGACGTTCACGACCCGCTCGATCGTCTCGTAGTCGAGCTCGTTCAGTGTCACGAACGGCTGGATGATTCCGGCGCAGTGGATCAGGGCATCCACCGCCCCGAACCTGCCGACCACCTTCTCGGGCAGGGCAGCCGTCGCCTCCCTGTCGGCGACGTCGACGACGAAAGTCGCCAGTGAGTCGCCCGCTGCCGCCCGCCGCGCCGTCTCGTCCAGGCCTTCCTGGCGCAGGTCGACGGCAGCCACCCGGGCTCCCCGGCGCAGCAGCTGGAGCACCACCTCGCGGCCGATGCCGCTTCCGCCTCCGGTGACGACGACCACCTTGTTCTCGAACTTCACGCTGGCTCCTTTCGCCGGCCAGATTCCTGGTCTGCCCGCTTTCTACCCGAGCGGAAGCCAGGCCTGCCAGAGTCCTGTTGCTCTTCGTCTGAGGGCTTCCGCCTCGGTCCGTGTCGGGACCGAAGGTCGACCATCGGCGCTCGAGATCGTCGACCCACCGAGGCCCCGGGCAGGGACGTGCGGGCCGCCACTATCCGGGAGATGCCGATACCCTCCTGGCACATGGCAGAGACGGCCCGCGCCGGCGCTCAGATCCAGAGGGAGCCAGTCAGGACGGCCCTTTCGTGGCTCGTCGCCGTCTCGTTCGTGATCCTCGCCGTCACCACGGTGCTGGCCTTCGTGCGACCCCCGGTCCCGGCGGAGGTGTCCACGCTGACATGGATCCGCGGCACGTTCGGCGGCTCACTCGACGGGCTGATGCGTTTCCTCGATGAAGCGGGGAGCGTCGCCGTGATGAGCCCGGCGTTCGTCGCCCTGGCTGCGGCGTTGCTGTTGGCGGGACGTCGTCGACCGGCCGTAGCCGCGTTCGCCGGTGGAGCAGCGGCCCTCCTCGTCAACATCGTCATCAAGACCCTGGTGAGCCGTCCACGTCCCGACCTGTGGGCCGTCGAGGTGGACTCGATCGGGTCCTACCCGAGCGGCCACACCCTGTTCGTCACCGTCTTCTTCGGGCTCCTCGTCGTTCTCCTCCGCGGCACGCGATGGCGCGGGATCGCTCTCGGCGCCGGCGTGGTCGTCTGCCTGGTCATGGCCTTCAGTCGCCTCTACCTCGGCGAGCACTTCCCGAGTGATGTCGTGGCGTCTCTGGCTCTCGGCGTGCTGATCGTTTCCGCCGTCGAACGTTTCATCGGGCTCTCGGCGTCACAACATCCGGCGCAGTAGCCCATCCCGGTCGATCAGCTGGTGTTTCAGCGCGATACCGACGTGGACTGCGATCGCGAGGAAGAACAGCGCATGGCCGGCGATGTGGACTGCGAGTAGCACGTCGTCGTCGACCCACGCCCATGGGGCACGCCACTCGCCGCGCCCCAGCTCCCAGCTCTCTCCCGAGAACAGGAAGAGGCCCAGCCCCGAGACGGGGATCAGAAAGAGCAGCCAATACAGGCCCACTTCGACGGTGTGGGCCACGGCACGTTCCCGTCGAGAGAGACCAGGAGCCCACGGGGGCAAGCCTGCGGTCCTCCGCCACACGAGCCGGACGATGGTCGTGAGCAGGATCCCGGTCCCCAGAGCGGCGTGGACGACCACCAGGCCCTCTGGCTCGCCGGCGAAGAAGCGGTCGGCGACCGGGTCCAGGAGGTCGTCGGCCCGATCGATGGCGTAACCGACCAGGAACTGGGCCGCCATGGCCAAAACCGTGACCCAGTGGAGCGCCTTCGTGACGGTGCCGTAGCCGGTCTCGTCCGGTCTGATTCCCACGTCTTCGCACGCTACAGGCGGATGCGGTTCGGCGGCCGGAACGCGACGCTCGTTTATCGTGGCCGGATGGAGAAACGACGCCTGGGAGCGAGCGGGCCCGAACTGCCGGTGGTGGGCCTGGGTACCTGGCAGCGTCTGGAGGTCGCCGACCGTCGGGGCGAAGCGGAGACACTCGTCGACGCCGCCCTCGACGCCGGTGTCCGGGTGTTCGACTCGTCGCCGATGTATGGGCGGGCCGAGCGAATCCTCTCCCGAACGCTCGCCGGGAAACGGGACCGGGCGTTCGTCGCCACCAAGGTGTGGACGCCTTCGCCGGAAGAGGGCCGGGCCCAGGTGAGTCGGGCCCTCGAGTGGTTCGGCGGCTACATCGACCTGATGCAGATCCACAACCTGGTGGCGTGGCGGGACCACCTGCCGATGCTGGAGGAGGAGAAGGCGGCAGGTCGTATCGGGATGATCGGGGCGACCCACTATTCACCGGCGGCATTCGACGAACTCGAAGAGGTGATGCGGACCGGTCGGATCGACCAGATCCAGATCCCCTACAACCCGGGGGAGCGCCGAGTCGAGCAACGAATCCTCCCGCTCGCCCACGAGATGGGCCTCGGGGTTCTCGTCATGCGGCCGCTGAGGGAGGGCCGGCTCACCCAGTCGCCTCCTCAGCCCGCAGCCCTCGAGCGGTTGCGGGAGTTCGGCGTGGAGACGTGGCCTCAGGCCCTCCTGAAGTGGGGCTTGAGCGATCCCCGTTGTCACGTGACCATCCCCGCCACGTCCCGTCCCGACCGGATCGCCGAGAACGTCGCGGCAGGCGCGCCGCCCTGGTTCGGCGCAGACGAGCGGGATCTCGTCGCCCGGCTCGCCGGATACTGACGGCGTAAGGGCCCGGGCAGGCGTAGGCTCGACAGATCCACTCGGCCCGGGCGGCATCACGAAGGAGAATCGATGGATCAGCCGGGCGATTACCTCGATGGCACCCGCTGGAGCGTGGCCCGTATCGCGGGCGCAGACGTCGACCCGGATGCCCCGCGATCTGTCGAGTTCTCGGGCGGGCGGGTCACGGGCCAGGTCGGTGTCAACCGCTTCACCGGCGACTATTCGATCGAAGGCGACGTCTTGGTCGTCGGGGCTCTGGCCCGGACATTGATGGCCGGATCGCCGGAGCGGATGGAACTGGAGGATCGGTTCCATGCCGCCTTCTCCGGGCGACTTCCCGTCGCCGTCGGCGAGATCATGGTCCTCGGGGACATCGAGCTGTCGTATGTGGCCCCGACTCGGCTGCGGGGAAGCGTCTGGTATCGGGAGCGGATGGCTCTCCCGCCCGGAAGTTCGGTCGTCGTGGAACTCCACGACGCGTCGTCGACGATGATCGCATCCCAGGTCATCGGCGACGCCGTCGCTCCACCCGTCGAGTTCGACCTCGACGCGGCCCGGCCCTTGGACGAGACTCGGTACAGAGTCCATGCCCGGATCGAAGGACCGGATGGCGCCAGTATGTGGTCCGGCGAGGTGGGCGTCGATCCGGAGCGTCAGCCGGTCGAGGTGATGGTCCACCGGGTCTGAGCGACAGTGGTAGAGCCCGAGATTCGCTTCCGGACCCTGACGAGGGACGACTTTCCGACGCTGGCGCGCTGGCTCGCCAGGCCCCACGTCGCCCGGTGGTGGAACCACGATCACAGTGCCGAGGCGGTGGAGCGAGACTTCGGTCCGGCGGTCGACGGCACGGACCCGACCGAGATGTACGTGGTCTTGCTCGGTGACCGGCCCATCGGGTTCATCCAGTACTCGCGGTTCGCCGACTTTCCCGACTATCGGGCGGAGATCGGAGAGTTGGTCGAGGTGCCCGACGGAGCCGCCACCATCGACTACTTCATCGGTGAGCCCGACCTGACGGGCAGGGGCGTCGGCCGGGCGATGATCTCGGCGTTCTGCGAATGTAAGTGGAGATCCGACCCGAGCCTGACGGCGATCATCGTGGCGGTCAATGCCGCCAACGAGGCGTCGTGGAGGGCACTCCTCGGTGCTGGATTTGAGCGGGCGGGCCGCGGAGACCTGGAGCCCGACAACCCGATCGACGATCGCCTCCACGAGATCCTGCGGCTCGATCGTCCGTAGGGTCTGTTCTTGTCCCTGTGGTCTCGTATGTTGGGGTCATGATCGAACATGAGTTCGATGGCAGGCGGATGTTGAACACCGGGGGTGGTGAGGCGATGGACGAGGTGGCCGCCGCCTGGGGGGAGATGACTGCTTCTCGGCTCCGGTACCTGGCCAAGCTCGCCGTCCTGGACCGGGAGCGGGGTTTCGAGTACGACGGTTATGCCTCGGCTGCGGCGTTTTTGATGTGCCGGTGTGGGATGTCGGCTAGGCGGGCGCGCCGGGAGGTGTTCTTGGCCCGGTCGATGGGCCGGATGCGGCTGGTGTGGGCGGCGGTGGCTTCCGGCAGGTTGAGTTTCGATCAGGCGGCGACCCTGGCGTTCGCGCAGCACCGGTTCCCGGACCAGTTCGCAGCCGATGAGGAGATGCTGGTGGACGCGGCCGGTGGCCTGTCGGTGGGCGATACCCGCAGGCTGGTGGAGCATTGGTGCCATCTGCATGCCGGACCCGACGGCCCCCAAGAACAAGAACCGTCGCGTCTGTATCTGTCGGAGACGATGGACGGCAGGGGCCGCCTGGACGGGGACCTGGACCGGGAGACGTTCCGGGTGCTGTCAGCGGCTCTGGACGGGTTGACAGGCGAGATCGTCGCTGCCACCCCCAAACAAGAGCTGGGGTCGGCGTCGGTGCGGCGGGGCGAAGCGCTCAAAGAACTCGCTAGAAGACACCTGGACCGAGGCGCGGCGGCGACCGATCATGGCAACCGGCCCCACCTCATCGTCGTTATCGACTGGGCAACCCTGACAGGGGACCGACCCGAAGGCCGGTCCGAACACCTCGACGGGACGTTCCTCGGACCGGAGGATGCTCGCCGGCTGGCCTGTGACGCCCAGGGTGTGCCGGCTCATCACCGGACCCCACTCAGAGATCCTCGACCTGGGAAGAACCCGAATAACAGTGAGTGCCACCCAATGGCGGGCCCTACGGCACCGGGACCGGCACTGCCGGTTCCCCGGCTGCCGACGCCCCACCACCTGGTGCGACGCCCACCACCTGATCTCCTGGTGGGAACACCAAGGCCCCACCGACCTCGACAACCTCATCCTGTTGTGCCGCCATCACCACACCCTCATCCACCGCCGAGGATGGAAACTC